>Ga0070735_10000145_pt1 | contig 88289 bp, 85 predicted proteins | sample Coa_R1_FD_66443 | JGI IMG/M metagenome (GOLD analysis project Ga0070735, IMG submission 66443) | Surface soil microbial communities from Centralia Pennsylvania, which are recovering from an underground coalmine fire - Coalmine... | ecosystem: Environmental > Terrestrial > Soil > Unclassified ...
GCGCCATCGGCCTTGACCGACTGCGTCGGCGCGCGTTGGAACGTTCGAACGTCGGCGATCGCGCGCGCAGTTGCCATAGCCGTGCCCGAGGGTGCGTCCTTTTTTCCGGACTCGTGCATCTCGACGATTTCCACGGCCGCGAAGTGCGGCGCGGCGTCGCGCGCGAATCGCATCATCAACACGGCGCCGAGCGCGAAGTTCGGTGCGAAGACGCAGCCTGTCCCTGTGCGCTGCGATTCTGTCTGGAGGCGCGCGACGTCCGCGGCGCCGTATCCCGACGTGCCGATCACCGGCCTGATGCCCGCTTGCATGGCTTCGATCGCGATATCCATGCTCGTTGGAAAGGCCGTGAAATCGACCAAGACCTCGGGTCTGGCTCGTTCGAACAACGTGCCCAATGACGTGTACTCTTCGGCGTTCTGCGCCGACCCGCGCACAAGTCCCCCGACGTATTCGATATCGTCGGCCGCGCGCAGTGCCGCAATCGTGGCGACTCCCATCTTTCCGCGCGCGCCGGAAACCGCCGTACGGATGCGACCGGTCTTCATGAGAAGCAACGTTCACCTTGGAGGGCGCGACCGACCTCTGGCCGCGCTTGGAGGAGCTCGCTTTTAGCCGACTTTCTCCAACTTCGCGTAGTTGAGCATGATGCTCTTGCGCCCGACCTCCGTGAAATTGACCGTCACGAACGCGTCGCCGCCGGCGCCCTTGACATCTTCGATGATGCCGGCCCCGAACTTCGGATGAACGACGCGATCGCCCGTGCGCAGGTCGATGTCGGTGCGGACGGTGGGAGCGGGCAGCGCGACGTCATCCCAGCTTCCGCCAAAGCCGACGGTGGGCACCGGCTGCGCGTTGAGATATTCGAGGCCAGTCATCTCTCCGAGAAAGCGCGAGGGCGGATGCATGTACGCGCTGCCGAACGTGAGCCGGCGCTTCGCGTAGCTCAGCGAAAGGCGGTCGATGGCGCGCGTGACGCCGACGTAGCATAAGCGTCGCTCTTCCTCGATGTCCGCCGGGTCCATGAGCGCGCGGCCGTGCGGAAAAATGCCCTCTTCCATGCCGCACAAGAAGACCACCGGATATTCGAGACCCTTGGCCATGTGCAGCGTCATGAGCGTGACGTATCGTTCACCTTCTTTGAGCTGGTCGATGTCGGAGACGAGCGCGACCGTGGCCAAGAATTGGTCGAGGTCGGGACCTTCGCATTCTTCGAAATCTCGGGCTACCCCGACGAGCTCCTGTAGATTTTCAAGCCGCGAGCGCGATTCGACCGTGTCCTCGGCGCGCAAGTCGCGCAGATATCCCGTGTCTTCCAAGACCGAGACCAGCAGCTTCGCCGGACCTTCGAGCGCGCCGAGCGCGGCGAAATGCTCGATGTCGGCGAGAAACTTCGCGATGTCCTTGGCCTTCTTCGGTGCGATCTCGGCGACGACCGCACGATCGGCGAGCGCTTGTGCAAACGACAAGCCGCGCCGCGCGCCTTCGTCGGCGATCGCGTTGAGCGTTGCGATGCCGATCCCGCGTCGCGGCGCGTTGATGATGCGCCGCAGGCTCACACCGTCGTTGCGGTTCGCGATGTAGCGCAAGTAGCCGAGCGCGTCTTTGATCTCCATGCGCGCATAGAAGCCGACGCCGCCGACGATGCGATACGGCAGCCCCTCGACTAACAGCGCCTCTTCGAAGGCTCGCGATTGCGCGTTGGTTCGGTACAGTACGACGAAATCGTTGAGCGTCAAGCCGTAATCGTGCATGCCGCGCCGGATGGAGTCGACGACATAGCGCGCTTCTTCGCGGTCGGTGGCTGCGGCGTACACCGTGACCGGGGAACCTTCGGCCCGTTCTGTCCACAGCTTCTTGCGATGCCGCTGCGTGTTGCGTTCAACGAGCGCATTTGCGGCCGCGAGCACGGCGGACGTGGAGCGGTAGTTGCGCTCGAGCCGGAAGATCGCCGCGCCCGGAAAGTCGCGCTCGAACCGCAAGATGATGCGATGATCGGCGCCGCGGAACGAATAGATGCTCTGGTCGTCGTCGCCGACGACGCAGATGTTTCCGGACCCGCGCGAGAGCGCGCGCACCATTCGGTATTGCGCCTCGTTGACGTCTTGATACTCGTCGACGAGCACGTAGCGGAATCGCTCGCGCCACGCGCGGCCGAGCTCGTCCTCGCGCTCCGCAAGTGCGAGCGCGTGCATGATGAGGTCGTCGAAATCCAGCGCCGATGCTTGGCCCAGGCGACGCTGATACTCGGTATAGATAGCAGCGATCGTGGGCGAGAGCTCGCCCTCGGAGCTGCCGGCGTACGCGTGAGCGGTGATGCAACGCTCCTTGGCGCGGCTGATCTTCGCGAGCATCGCACCAGGTGCGAAATGTTTCTCGTCGAGATTGAGATCGCGCAGGATTTCTTTGATCACCGTGCGCTGATCGGCATCGTCGTAAATCACGAAGTTCGGCGCCACGCCCACCGAAGCGCCGTCGCGCCGCAGCATGCGCACGCCGATCGAGTGGAACGTACCAACCCAGAGGCCGGTCGCGCTGGGTCCCACGAGATTTGCGAGCCGGCGCTTTAGTTCACCGGCCGCTTTGTTCGTGAACGTGACCGCGAGGATGCGATGCGCCCGCGCGAGGCCGGCTTCAAGGATGTGCGCGGTGCGATGGGTGAGCACGCGGGTCTTGCCGCTCCCTGCGCCCGCAAATATGAGCACCGGCCCTTCCGTATGCTCGGCGGCAGCGCGCTGTTCTTCGTTGAGAGCGTCGAGGACGTCCAAAGGACCTCTTGTCAAGGAGCGGCGGTGGTTGCGCCGATGCGCTCGCCGCGGCCGACGACCGCGTCGCGCGGCACGGTGGCACCCGGCTCGACGATGACATCGAGGCCGAGGATCGCGTCGCGGACGTTTGCACGCGCGCCCACTTCGCAACCCGGCCAGAGGATCGCGGAGCCGACGCTGGCCCCTTCACCCACGCGACAGCGGTCGTAAACGACGGAGTACGGCTCGATTCTTGCGCCGCTCGAGAGCATGACGGCAGGTCCGACATACGCCGGGCCGCGTGCGGTGACGCCCTGTGGGAGCGGCGCGCCGTCGCCCGACCACACTTGCGGAGCGATCTCGACGCCGAGCGGATGATCGAGCTTGCCGTCGAGGATGTCGCGGTGTGCTTGGATGTACGTATCGGGGCGGCCGACGTCGATCCAATAATCGTTCGTCGAGACCGCGAAGACGCGTTTGGTTCGCGCGATGAGGTCGGGAAAGACTTCGCGCTCGATCGACACTGCACGCCCGCTGGGAATCGCGTCAACCGCTTCAAGTTCGAGCAGGTACGTGCCGGCGTTGATGTCGCGCGCGTCGGTCTCGCCGGGTTTCGGCTTTTCGACGAAGCGTTTGACGCGGCCGCTCGCGTCGGTCTCGACGACGCCGAAATGGCTTGGGTCTTCTACTTCGCGCGTATGGATGGTCGCGAGCGCTTTGTTGGCGATGTGCTTGTCGCGCAGCGCGACGAGGTCGAGGCCGGTGATGATGTCGCCGTTGCAGACGTAGATCGGTCCGCGGATGAGGTCGCGCGCGTTCTTGATCGCGCCCGCGGTGCCCAACGGCTCGTTTTCGAGCACGTAGTGCAGCGTGACGCCCATGCTCGCTCCGTCGCCGAAATGGGCTTCGATCTTGTCGGGCAGATAGCAGCATGAAAGGATGATGTCTTCGACGCCCGCGGCTTTCAACCGCGCGATGATCCAGCCGATGAAGGGGCGGCCAAGCAGCGGCGCCATGGGTTTGGGCAGGTCGTAGGTGAGCGGCCGGAGGCGCGTCCCTTCGCCGCCGACGAGGATGACAGCTTGCATAGTCACGGTTTCGGCCCAGCCGTCAATCGCCCTCCGCGGACGGTCGCACCGATGACCAAGCCGGCGCTGATCAGCACGAGATTCTTGATGATGTACTGGCCTTCCAGCGTCGGTGCGAACGGAATCGATGCGAACGTCTCATGCGGGAAAAAGAACAGCGGTAAGAGCGTGCCGGCCATCTGCACGAAGAGCAAGAAGATCGTGACGCGCAACGCGAAGCCCGTGAGGAGACCGATTCCGATAAGACACTCCCAGGTTGCCAGGATCGGCATGCTGATGTTGGGCTGTACGTGGCCGAAGGTCAGCACGAGTATGGTTTTGCCGGCAAGCGCTTCCGCCGGACTGGCCGCTGGGAAATATTTCAGCACACCGAACCAGAAGAACACGATGCCGAGGCTGATGCGCAAGAACGTGACGCCGTTGCGCGCCATCCAGCGCGCAATTGCCGCGTCGATCCTATCGAATCGTTTCCACATACAATCGCGTCGTTATCGCGTATCGATCTCCGTGACAGCGATTGGCGCTCCGCCCCCATTCATCGCCAGCCATATCCGACCGTTTGCATCGGCCAATATGGAGTCTCCGCCTTCAATTTCAGTGGGGAGATAGTGTCGTGTCTGCGCCAAATCAGAATCAATGTGGATGATCGGGCCAGACCAGTGCTGCGTCTCGGTCGTCATCCAGATTCCCCCAGCGAGATCTGACGCGATCGAACCCCCCTCGGAGTCGAAGACAGGTGCCAGTTCGGAGTTGGCTCCTGAATCGAGTCTTTCTATCGCCGCCGTTCGATAGTTGGTTCTCAATATCCAGAGACGATTGAGACTATCGCATGCGATATCATCCACCGCATACCCCGGCAGCTTTCCTAGGACGAGTCGTTGCGGACGAAGATTGTCGTCTATTACACTCAATCCGCCCGAACTCCCGACGGAAACGACCCAAAGCTTGCCCATACAATGCTGCATGCGAACCGGCGATGTATCTCGCGGAAACGGGTTTTCGACGAGACGTCCGCTCGCCGAGCGGTAGCCGATCGACGATCTTCCGTAGTCGACAAACCACGTTTCACCATCGTTGTTGGCGACAACATCCCGTAGGTCCGGGTTGAATCGCCGAGGTACGGCTTGGACGAACCGAGGAACACCGCTGTCGTCGAGGATGCCAAACTTGCCGCTCTGACCTGCGGAGAACCAGACGTTCTTTCCGACCACGGATATTCCAGAAACGATCCATTCCTCATGTGGCATCCGGGTCACGGACATGTCACGATTTCCGTCGATATGCTCGATAGACGACCCGACGCCGAACCAGACGTCGCCATGTCCGCCTGCGGTAAGGTCAACTATATGTCGGTCGAATTGAAACGGCGTATAATTTACAACGTGCCAGCCAAGTTTGGGCCAGTACTTCGCTGTCGCAGTGTGCTGACCCGGCGGAAGGCCATCTGCCCTAGAATCCATTCCCGAGAGCGCGATCGAGGCGATCGTTACGATTGCAAATGAGAGAAAGTATCTCTTCATTCCTATTCCTCCCCGTCATAGTATCCGAGCGCTTCCGAACGCATAAGCTTCCGCCCGGGCGAGCGGACCGCGTACTTGTCGCTGTCAGGATAGTGACACGACTCGCCGACCGGATTGTCCGCGATTATGTAGACGACGAGGTCGTCTTTGCCGTCGTTGATGAGTTGGTGCGGCTGACCCGGCTCGAAGATGAACGCGTCGCCTGCCTCGATCTCATCGGTACCGTCTTGATGGCGGACCTTCCCGGCGCCGCTCTCAACGATGTAGAACTCCCATTGAGCGCTATGCGAGTGGTACGGAAAGGGAACCTTGCCCGGAGGTACGCGCATGAGTGCTACGTCAAATGGATGACGCAACATAAGATCCGTCGATCGAGGATCGCGCCCCAGCGCTTCTGAGATCCCCTTGTCGGCGCCCACGTACTTGCCTTTCGGCGAAGTCCATGTATCCTCGGGAACAGTCTTTGTATTTACCTTGCGCATCGTTTCGACAGCCTTTCAAAGATCCCAGCCAAAGTAGACTTCCGCCCGTGCCAGTTTGTCACTCGAAATGTAAGGATCTCGGTGTTGCGAAACCGGCTTCCATCTTTTTTCGTGCACTCATATGTGACGATGACTTCGTCGCCAGCCTCGATGAGCCGTTTGAAGTCAAATGACCCGATGAGCTGCGAATTCGGCCAGCAGCGCTCGAAGTACGTCGTTTTGTCGATGCCAACGTCGGCTGGGCTGGAGAACGTGAAGTCGTCGCTCAGAAGCACTTCGAGGACGTGCCGATCCCCGGTCACGTACGCCCCGTAGCATTTGCGAGCAAGATCCAAGCGGTCGTATGCGCTCACGTTACTTTACCTCTAGAGATGCGTTTCTCGACCCGGACGGTCACCAGATCCCCGGCTTCCTTGCCGATGATCTTGCGGATCTCGGCCTTGACCGGAAGCATGTGCGTGCCGTCGCCCATCGCCATGAACGAACTGTCGAAAGTGTGGCCGTCGATCGACACCCGAACCCTCACAAGGCCGCGAGTCTCAAAGAACTTCACCGACCCGGGCATGATAACGTACGTCCAGCCACCTTTCGCGTTCGATTTCCGAAGTTTGGCACGGAATTGCTTTAGCATACCCATCCTCCGACGATCATGAGGTCTAACCCGAAGGGAATCCGAATCCCTGTCACTGTTGCCGTTGATCGACGGCGTAAGGGAGTCATATGCCGGCCGACAAAGTCAACCTAGCTGAGAAGTTGACAAAGTTTGACGAATATTGGGCGCCCCGCACGGTCGCGACGCTGAACGATCAGGATATCATGGTCGTGAAGGTGCGCGGCGAATTCGTCTGGCACAAGCACGATGACACGGATGATTTCTTCCTCGTGCTCCGCGGGCGACTCGCGATCCATCTTCGCGATCGCGTTGTCGTCCTTGGACCAGGCGAACTGTTCGTCGTTCCGCGAGGCGTCGAACACAAACCCGTTGCTGATGAAGAGACGCACCTCATCATCATCGAGCCGACGGGAACACCGAACACGGGAGACAACGCTACCGCAGTGCCACGCCGAGTCATCTAGCGACTAGAGGACAATCTACAGCACGAACCTTGAGGGCACGGCGAAAAGGTACTTGTCCACCCCTGGCCCTCCGTAGTTTGCGTTCGAATCCGTGTGCACCCTACCGTCGAAATACAACACGTAGTTCCCGATGAAATCGGCGGGAGTACGGTCTTTCACGATGGGGCATCGGCCGCAATACATGATCATTAAGCCATGGTTCGGAAGAAGCTCGTAGCCGTACTTTCCTGGCGGCACACGCATCCAGATTATGTACTGGCGTTGGCTGGGCGGCAGCGCGACCAATACATCGCGGATAACCCGGCGGTCTGCTAGGCTTGTGCCGGGCGGGATATGGGCATTTATAGCGTTATTCGGAATAGATGACCCGGGCAACATTCGAAACCCCTCCACGTTTGAGTATGGAGAGGTTGATGCACTGCCGATCGCCGGCGAAACGGCAGTCTTTACGGACGAGTTTCGAGACGTGCCACAACTTGCTGACAGTAGGCACATCACGCCCAGCACACACGCGGCAGCTACGAAAAGAACAACTGGCTTTATGCCAGTTAGTGACTTTATGAAGACGAATTGATGGGTGTTCATTGCTGACTTATCGCCTTTGACTTACGACGCCAGATCTCTTTGAGGAACAACCAACCGAAGAAACTGCTGAAGATGAGTGGCCAAAATAACCCAATGGCACTACCAAGTGTTGAAAAGAACAATAACCAGAAGTAGTGACCGCTAAGACCGACTTGCCAATTTATCGCAATTGCACGACCAAGCTCTGTCAGCTCGTCGAACGGTGGAGGCCACGAAATTGCGCCAACCCAGCCGATGCAGAGTAAGACTGCAAATATTGAATAACGAACGAGCGCGGTAGTGAATTGTTTGTCCGACGCTCTTGATGCCCACGTTCGAAAATCTTCGGCAAAGAGTACTCCTGAGAGCCAATACGTCATTGCCCCAACGGCTAACAAGAAAATCGCGAGATAAACTAAGAGATAGGTCACGCTCCTGGGGTTCGGAATTCATCTCCAGACCGCCCGCTGACTAGCCTCTTAAGTCTGCGAGGGATTGTGGTCGGCTCAAAATTGGCGAGTTCGGTGCCGGGTTGCTGCAACAACACCCAACACAACAACTAGCGGTAGAACCTAGAGTTTGCTGTTGCTCGTCATAGTTGAGAGTGGCTTCCGACGCCTGTTCTTGTTTCCTAGCTACGGCCACTTCTGTCTGCAGCGCGACGGGGCATACTCTAGTCGGCTACTAGCACACCTTGAGGACATCTTAAGCAGGCGATCTCGTGCATAAGTGTGCGACGTTGTGCGAATCAAGCAAAGAGCCGAAATCCGTTACGGAATCGGCTCAAGTGCCCGTCAAATAAATTCTAGCCCCAAGGGAATTCGAATCCCTGTCTCCGCCTTGAGAGGGCGGCGTCCTAGGCCTCTAGACGATGGGGCCCTGCTCGAACGCTGAAGGGCGCGAGGCGCCCTTTCTGATCTGGCTGGCGCGGAAGGATTCGAACCTCCACAAGCAGGTTCAGAGCCTGCGGTCCTACCATTAGACGACGCGCCATCATCGCGGAGTGCGGCGCACCTGCGCCGGAAGCCGACCGCAATTATACCCTTCGCACCGGAAGCGTGTCAAACCTCGGGACGCGGGTCGCGCGGCGCTCGGCGGCGAAATATCGCGCGATGGATGTAGCCTCGGATTCAATCCAACACACGATCACGCGCGCGTTCTCGGACGGCGTACAGACACCCGATAGTCAGATCCGCGATGCTGTGGAACAAGCGATAGCTGGCCTGGATGCTGGTGAGCTGCGCGTCGCCGAACCAACACCGGACGGCGGATGGCGCGTCAACTCGTGGCTGCAACAGGCGATCCTCCTGTATTTCCGCTTGCATGAGAGCGAACCGTCCGAAGCGGGTCCGCTCGGCTTCTTTGACAAGATCCCGGCGAAAAAAGATTGGCGGGGTAGCGGCGTGCGTGTTGTGCCGCCCGGTGTCGCGCGCTATGGAAGCTACCTCGCGCCCGGCGTCATCCTCATGCCGGGCTTTGTGAACATCGGTGCGCGGGTGGGCGCGGGCTCGATGATCGACACCTGGGCGACAGTCGGCAGCTGCGCGCAGATCGGCGCGGGCGTGCATCTTTCCGGCGGTGTCGGCATCGGCGGCGTCCTCGAACCGGTCAACGCGCGGCCAGTCATCGTCGAAGACGGTGCGTTCATCGGCTCGCGCTGCGTTGTGGTGGAAGGCGTGGTAGTCGGCGCGGAAGCGGTGCTCGGTGCCGGCGTCGTGCTGACGGCGAGCACGCCGATCATCGATGTCACGGGTGCGAAGCCCGTGACGACGAAAGGCGCCATCGCGCCGCGCGCCGTCGTGATCCCGGGAGTGACCGACAAGCAGTTCCCGGCGGGAACGTTCGGCACGCCGTGCGCGCTCGTGATCGGCCGGCGGTCGGAATCCACCGACAAGAAGACGTCGCTCAACGAGGCGCTGCGCGACTTCGGAGTCGCGGTGTGAAGTCAGCGATCGCAAACGCGCGCCTGCTCAACATCGCTCCGTCCGGCATCCGCGCCATTCACGAACGCAAGCGCGCCTCATCGGTCGACCTCGGCATCGGCGAGCCAAGCCTCAAGCCCGACATGGCTCCATTTGAAGCCGCAGTCGCATGGGTGCGCGAGCACGGCTGCCCGTACACGACATACGCAGGTCTGCCCGAATTACGCGAGCTGGTCGCGACCGTCTATGGCGGCGAGTATTTCAAATCGAGCGACAATGTCTGCGTGACGAATGGATCGCAAGAGGCGATCTACTTGGCCATCAAAACGCTCGCGGAGCCTGGCCGCGACGAAGTGCTTGTCACCAACCCTGGATATCCCGTGTATCACAAAGTCTGCGAACTCGAAGGTATCACGTGGCGATCCGTGGAGCTTGTCGCCGATGACGGCTTCACGCCCCGCGCCGCACCGATTCTCGCAGCGCTCACTCCGAAGACGCGCGTGATCGTGCTCGCGACGCCGGCCAATCCTACCGGCGCAGTGATGCCCCCCTCGGAAGTCCGCGATCTTGCGCGCGGCTTGGCCGCGCGACCGGGGCCGCCCGTCTACTTAGTCGTAGATGAGGTCTATCGCGAACTTTCGTACGCGGCGGAACCGTACACGTCGTTCGCCGACACCTACCCGCACACGCTGCTCGTTGAAAGTCTCTCGAAGTCGTGCGCGCTCACCGGCTTGCGTATCGGATTCTTGATCGGACCGGCGGAGATCGTCCAAGCGGCTGCGAGAATCCACTCGCTCATGCTGATGTCGGCGAGTCAATTTGGCCAGCGCGTCGCGCTTGAGATATTCCGTGACCCCGTTCGGTTGCGCGCGCAGGTTCCGTGGTATGTAGCGCAGCGTCAGGCCACGCTTGACGCCGTCGCGGCGAATCGCTTGCGCGCGATCGAGCCGGCGGGCGCATTCTACGTGCTCGTGCGATTGCCGGACCGCCTTGCCGCGGATTCCACTGCCGCAGCCTACGCACTGCTGGAAAAAGCCGACGTCGTCACGGTACCGGGCGCGGTCTTCGCGAGCAACACCGAAGGCTATCTTCGCGTCACGTGGGCCGCTCCACGCGAGGCAGTCGTCGAAGGACTGAAGCGGATCGCCGACTTCATCCGTGACTGATTTTTCACACTTCCACGTGCTGCACGTGGCGCTCATGCTGTGCTGCTGCATCGGGTTCGTGACGTCGCTCCTGATGCATCGCAAGGCCGCCGCCGACAAAGCAGGGTTACTGTCTGAAGCGAGCGTCGTGCAGACTTCGCGCGCGCGGCTCTTCGGCGGCGTGGACAATGCTGCGATCGGGCTCGTCTATTATCCAGCCGTACTGATCGGTTCGTTCTTCCTCGCGAATCCGCTTATGCTGATCGCGGTTGTGATCGCGGCGTCGCTTGCAGCGCTCGTCTCGTTGTATCTTGCGTACAGCTTGCTCTTCATCACGAAGATGCCGTGCCCGCTCTGCATGATCTCGCACGTTATAAACCTTGCAATTGTTGCGATACTTCTAACAGTTATACTTACGACACCGAGCTGACGGCGGCCGCCGGGCGTTCTACCGGCGACGAAGCCGCCGCTCGCGCGCGGTCAGGCCGGTCGCGAAAAGTCGGTCCACGAGCGCGAACATCATTGGGTCGCGCAAGAACAGATCCTGCCGCGTGAGCGGCAGCCACGCGCAGGCCGGATCATTGACCTCGACGTACGCCCGGATGCTCTCTGCGAAGTACTCGTCGAGACCGCTTGCCGCGTACTCGTTCACGTAGCCGGTCGCTGTGGAGAAATAGTAGCGGAGTTCTTCGCTTTCGAACGAGAAATACGATCGCGGGCGAGAGGCAAGCGCTGCGTCAAGGGCGTGAGCGAATTCGTGGGCCGCAGTCATGTGCAGTGCGCGGTCGCGCAGCAAGACGGTTCGATCTTCAACGACGAAGAGCCCCGACGGCGGCGCTTCCCATTCGTCGATCCCCGGCACGCAGCGCGCGACCGAAGCCGACGCCTGCGAGAACCGTATTCCGGCGGCGACGATGCGGATGCGCACGCCTGCCGCGCGCGCAAGGCCGAGCGCGGCGTCGCCGAAAGCGCCCAACGCGCGGACGAGCGCTGCGGGCGCGCGTTTGCCGACCATCGCATCGGCCGCGAGACGCGCGATCTTCGGCGATGCCGGCGGGCAAGCGCGAGCGATGCCGTTGAACGGCTCCGACAGCACGACACCGCCGCTGACAGAGTACGCGGTGAGTTGCGGATTTTGGAGGCGGCGCAGTGACGCGATCACGCGATCGAGGTCCGGTTCGGCGCCCGCTTGCCCGATGAGCGCCTTCCGGCGGCGCATCAGTTTAGCGCGCGTCGTTGCGATGGCGCGAGCGGTGGCGGATTCGTCGAGAGGCAGTAACGTGGCGGTATCGGGCGGATCTGCAAGATCGGCCAGGGTAACGGCGGTACGCGGCATCTGCGCATGGTGCGCGTGGGATATGGCGCGAGTGCGGCGGCCATGTTAAGGTGATGCGACCGTGGGCCGACTGGCGTCGGCCCCATCAAGAGGATTAGTGGACGAGGGTTTGCGCTGGAACGAAGACGATGCCGGCGGCCTGCATTTGCGGGATCATCGCGATCAGCGCTTCGTCAGTCTGCGGGTTCGGATGGCCGATCGCGATCGCGGAGCCGTCGGCTTTCGCGCGAGCGATGGTCTCGCGCAACTGACCTTCCACGTAGGGAACGGTGGCTTGATTGTCGAGAAAAACGGCGCGCTCGGCAGTCGGCACGGCGAGATCGCGCGCCGTCTGCCCGCCGACCGATGCGACGCTCGTCATCGAATCGATGAAGAACATGTTGCGCTCTTTCAAAACGCTGAGAACGTCCGTCATGACGCGCTTATCCGCCGACGCCTTGCTCCCCATGTGATTGTTCGCGCCGGGCAACGGCGGCAGCGCGTCAAGGTCCGACGCGACGAGCGCGCGGACTTGATCGTCGGTCATGCCGGTCAGAATCGCGCCCGGCCCCGGATTGGCCGCTGAGGATTCCGGTTCCATCGGCAGATGCACGATCGCGTACTTGCCCGCCGCAGTCGCGGCTGCCGCGATTTCGCGCCCGTGCGGCGTTATCGGCAAGATCGAAAGCGTCACGGGAATCGGAAGCGAGAGGAACACTTGATCGCGCGTCATGCTGTACCCGCAATCGTCGATGATAATCGCGACACGAGGCGGGCCGGACGCGGACGGGCTGGGCGTCACGCTCGGCGAGACGGATGCCGAAGGCGACGGAGGTGCCGCCGGCACCGTCGCCGCCACCGACGGCTCTTCGCTCGGCGCGACCGCGACGTGCCGCGCGGGCGCGCGATGCGGCGTGAAGAACGCGATGATCTTATGTCGCTGCCACCACGCGCCGGCAAGGATCACGGCGAAAACGAACAGCACGAAGAAGAGGCGGCCAGTGCCGCCCCTACGCCGCCGTGACCGCGACGGGCTGCGCCTCCTCGGCGTCACGGACTAGGGCTGACCGCCGGTTGCAAGACGGATGGGATGCTCAAGCCTTGGAGCAGATGGACGTCGATGTCCAACCGCGATTGGGCGAGCAGGTTGTTGTTTGGATCGAAGATCTTCACCATGATGTATTTCGTGCCTGACAGGGCGACCAGCGCGCCGTTGATCGGGAACGTGTAGTCCTTGTCCACGGCAAAGCCGAACGGCTGCGCCGGTATCTTCGCATCAACCGGTTCGGTCTGGCTCGCAAGCATCGAGTTGTCGCCGTTGAACACGGCGAACTGCACGCTGTTGAACGGGATCGAGCCGAAGCCGCGCGCCACGACGTGCGCGTGAACCGTGGCCTGCGTGTCGGTCAACCCGACGATGAGCGGATTGGGCGTGAGCGTCAGAGAGAGAGAATGGTCGTTGCATCCCGACAACATGGCCGAGCACGCTAACGCAAGGACGAGCGCTCCAGGCTTGCCGCGCATGAGGATGATTCCTTTCGTGGTGATTCGCAGCGCGCGAATCTATGGGACCGGAGAGACGATCGGCGCGACACCGCTCGTCACGGGGGCAGCGATGATGTGCGGCGTGACGGTGATGATCAAATTCGTGTTTTCGCGCGTCTCCGTATAGAAACGAAACAACGCGCCGACAAGTGGCAGATCGCCGAGGATCGGAATCTTCTGCAGGTTGCGGATGTCCCGATTCTGGATGAGGCCACCGATCACAAGCGACTGGCCTTCACGCAAGATCACTTTGGTCTGTGCCTGCCGCGTCGAGATCTGCGGATCGTTCGCGCTGTCGAAACCCGTGACGGATGAGACCTGCGAGTAGACGCCGGTATCCACTCCGCCGTCGCCTGTGACGTGCGGCAATATCTCAAGATTCACGCCGACGTTGATGTATTCGACTTGGCTCGAGACCGCGCCGACCCCGCCGACGCTCGTCGGGGTGGTGACGCGGATCGGGAGCGAATCGCCTGTCAATATGTACGCTGCCTGATTGTCCTCGGTCAGGATCTTCGGCGACGCGAGCACCTTCGCCAGTCCTTTACTGACCAGCAAGAAGATGTTGGACTGCAGCGGTATCGAACCTGGGACCGCCCCGGCGTTGATGTTGTTGAGGATCTGCGACTGTTGGTTATAGATATGCGTGATGGGATCCGTGGAAGTCTGGCTATAGTCTAAACCCAGCGCCTTCGCTCCGGAATCCGTGACCTCAAGCACCTCGGTGTCGAGCAGCACGCTGTCCACCGGCACGTCGATGATGCGGATGATCGCTTCAGCCTGCGCGATCTGATCCGCCGTTCCCGACAGGATGACGGCGTTGAGGCGCCGGTCGATCGCAAGATTGTCGCTGATGCGCTGACCGGTCTGCGCGCCGCTCTGATCGCCGCCGTAGCCATTATTCCCGAACGGCGATTGATTGTAGCCCCCGACCGACGGCTGACCGAACCCGCCCTGGAAGCCGCCTTGGAATCCGCCCTGGAAACCGCCTTGGAACCCGCCCTCGCCTAAACCGTTCTGCTGCACGCCGACATTGCTCGGCTGCGGATTGAAGACCGACGACGGCGCGATCTGACCGCCGGTGTTCGTCAGGATGCCGACGACTTCGGAGACGTCCGCGTAACGCAGCCGGATCATCTTCGTCAACTGACCGTTCGAAGCCGGCGTTGGCGTTGGAGTCGCATACGACGGCGCGCCGAACGGCGAACGCTGCGGTTGGGCCGGCGTTTGGCCGGGCGCCACGTCGACGACGTAGACCCCGTTTGGCGACGATGCAATGGTGGGCTGGACCGGAGACGTGAGAGCGAACGTGATCGTCAGCGTCGTGCCGAACTGCTGCAGCGCGACTGATTGGACGTTGCCGATATTGATGGATTGCAGCGTCGGCACATTGGGCGCCGATGAGGCGCCGGCGATCTGCAAGACATAATTCGTCGTCGGCGCCGGACTCGTCGGACGAAGCGAGACCGGGCCGTTGAATTGGAGCAGCACGCGCGCGTGACCGTTTGGAAGCTGCTGCGACTGCACGGCTTCGAGTATGGCCGTCTGAGCTGAGGACGGAACGGACGAAAGACCGAGCAAGGCCGTCAGCGCGATCATCGCGATGAGCGGCCGCTGGAAAGTCATGCCGTCGATTTCGCGGTTGAGAGGTTCAAGCCTGCGCTGCGGGACTCTACGGCCTCTCGCACGCTGAACTGACGGAGCAGTCCGAGCATTAAAATATTCGCCACCATGCTCGACCCGCCATATGAGATGAATGGAAGCGTTATCCCGGTCAGCGGCACCAACCCCACGACGCCGCCAACGATCACGAAGACCTGAATGCCGAGAATGGCGGCGAAGCCGGTCGCGAGCAACGCCGTAAAACGATCGTCGGCGAAGAACGCGATTCGTAGCGCTCGCGTCACCAGCGCGAGATAAAGCGCGAGCAGCGCGAAGCCGCCGATGGCTCCGAATTCTTCAGCCCACGCCGCGAACACGTAGTCCGTCGAAGCATCGGGGATAAATCCCGGTTGGCCAAGGTGGTAGCCGGTACCGAACAATCCGCCCGCCGCGAGCGAGAAGTATCCTTGTTCAGGCTGATAGCCCCGGCCAAGCGGGTCGCTCCACGGGTCGAGCCAACCCGACACGCGCGCCCCGACGTACGGATAATGCGCCGCGACGAACCACGTGCCCGCGGCGAAGATCAATGCGAACAGCAAGACGAGATCCGTGCGTTTTGACGCCGCGTAGAGCATGACGAGGAATATCCCCAAGAACAACGCCGCCATGCCGACGTCGCGCTGAAACGCGAGGGTCACGATAGAGACGCCCCACCCGAGCACGAGCGGCCCGAGGAGCCGGATCGTTTCGCGCACGTGCGAGAGCGGCGTCGCGGCGATCGCAAGCCCGTTCTCCGTGAGATACGACGCCATGAAGAACACCATGAAGAGTTTCGCGATTTCGACCGGCTGCGCGTTGAAGCGTCCAAACGTGAACCACAATCGCGCGCCGTTGACTTCGTGGCCGAAGAACCGGAGCAAGACGAACAACAGCAGCGTCCCCGCGACCCACGGATACGCCACGGACACGAGGCGGCGGTATCGCGCGAACGCAGGCCTTCCCACGATGACGATAGCGATGCCAAGCAGCATCCACTGCGCTTGATGGCCGGCGAGATCGGCATCCAGCCGGCCGACGACGAGCAAGCCGATGCTGCAGAGCGCCGCGAGGATCGGAAGGAGCACTGGATCGGCGTCGGGCTCCATCATGCTCCAGACGATGAACCCGATCGCGACGAAGGGGAGCGGCCACCATGCGATGGGGCCGTCCAACGGCAGCAGCGTCATGAGCACGATGGCGCAGACGCCGACCACGACGAGCAAGGGCATGTCGCTGCGGTGCAGACGGATCGCTGTCAGGGCTTTGACTGCTGCTCGCGCCACTGATCGACGAGCGTCGACGCTTCGCCGACCGAATCGACCGGCAGTCCGGTCTCGAGCTCTCGGCGCGCCGCTGCCGGCAGCGCAGAGACTTGCGTGCCGAAACGCCCGCGCACGTAATGCAGCGGCAGGCCGCCGATCGCGGTCGGGAGACCCGCATACAGCGTCACCGTTCCGGTCTGATCGACCCCAAGATAGAGATGGTCATCGGCCGCGCGTAGTCCGACGCCGAAAAGCATGGCGATCCAGAATATGCCGAGAACGACGAACATCGCAGCGAGCGTGCGCCGCGAACGGCGGTGGATCGCGAGCGTCTCGCGCGGTGTGCCGTGCTCGTTCGCGTCGCGCACGAAGAGCACGGTCGCGTTGTCCGTGTTGCCCCACGCGCGAGAGCGTCCGACGATACGTTCGGCGACCGTGTCCGCGCGATCGGTCGACGCGAGGTATGTTTGGATATCGCTATGCGACAGACCGCGGCACGCGCCGTCGGTGCACAAGAACAGAGCGTCATGCGGGTGCAGGGTGTAGTGCGTGACTTTGGGCGGCGCATTGGCCGCGGGCTCGACTCCGAGAGCACGCGTCAGCAACGGCAGCGCGTGACGCGATGAGCGGGCGCCAGCTTGGCCGCTGCCGCTGCGCACGAAATCGGTTTCGATGGCTTCATCGCTCGTCAGCTGCACGAGTTCGCCGCGCCGCATCAGATACGCCCGCGAGTCGCCGATGTGCGCGACGAACGCCTCCTCGCTTACTATAAGGATGAGACTGCACGTGCTTCCCGAGGAGACGTAATCGTCTCCGCCGCCGCTCATGCGGAGAAGACGGTCGTTCGCGTCGGCGAAGGCGCGCACGAGCAATTCGCGGAGATCGTTGCGGGTGAGGGTTCGCGACGGAAGCGTGGCACGACGCAATTCGTGCCGGACTCTGTCGCGGATCGCGTCGAGCACGACTGTCGACGCGGAGACGCCCTGCGGACGTCCGAATCCGTCCGCGACAGCGAGAAGCGTGACGTTCTTGTGCAGTTGCTCTGCACACCATCCGTCATCGTTGTGGCGCTGGCCCGTGCCGACGTCGGAGGTGACCGCGACTTCCATCCGGTCGGTTGACCTTTCGAAAGCTCTAGTTACGTCGCGCGCCCCGTCCGCGCTAAACCGAGAAAGACAATTTGGTTGGTTCCCAAGCCAATCCTGTCGCCGCGACGCAGCGGCGTAGGCGTTTCGATGCGTCGGCCGTTCACAAAAGTCCCATTGGTGGAACCCAAATCCTCGATGCTGGTGACCGCGCCGTCGCAATGCAAACGGGCGTGCCATTTGCTGACGGCGGCGTCGGCAAATGGCACTGCGCAGTCGCGCGCTCGCCCGAGGACGCAGCCGTCTTCCACGATCACTCGCTCCGCCTGCGTGCCCGGACGCCGGATCTCCAAGCGTGCAGCGACGCGGCCGCTTTCCGCTTCGGCGTCGCCGGCTTCGCCGCGCTTGCCGCGCGAATCGGAGAATGCCCATACCGCGAGCGCCGCGACGCCGGTCACGATGCTCATTGAGAGCCAGCGAATCGATTGCGGATCGATCACGCCGAACGCCGTTCAAGCAGCGCGTAAAAAAATCCGTCGGCGCCGTGGATGCCTGGCACGATCTGCAGGTACGGCCCGCGCTGACGCATCCTGTCGTGATCGCCCGGAACGAGTTTTGATCGCTCGATCGTCACGGCGCGCCACTGCGCGTTTCCGGCAAGAAATGACTGCACTGGAACTTCGTCTTCCGCTTCGTGCGTCGAACACGTGACGTAGAGCAGCGAGCCTCCGACACGGACACGATCGGCAGCCGCCGTGAGAATCGCGCGCTGGACGGGCGCGAACCTTTCGGGATCGCCGGGCGATTTACGCCAGCGCGCGTCGGGTCGCCGGCCGAGAATGCCCAATCCCGAGCATGGTGCGTCGACGAGCGCGCGGTCGACGTCGCGCGGAATGCTCGGCGCAAACGGCTTGCGCGCATCGGCGATAACCGCGGTTATGTTCGGCCAGCGCTTATTGTCGCGCTTCAGGACCGACAGTTTCGCGTCGTCATCATCCACGCTGAATATCGCACCCGCACCGCCGAGCCGCTGCGCGATCATCGCGGTCTTCGTGCCGCGGCCGGCGCAGATGTCCAGCACCGTCTCGCCGGCGCGCGGATCGAGCAGATGCACCGCGAGCTGGCTTTCCGCGCTTTGTGAAGCATAGGCGCGCGCCGCATCGGTGAGCGACTCCACGAGCGCAGTCTCCGGGACTCCGTACGGCGATGGACGAGCATCCGGGGGCGGGCTCTGACCGATATCGAGCCGGACAGCGCGCGCCGGCGGCGCATTCAGGCCTTCGGCGGCGCGCAGTGCGTCGTTGAAACCGAAGCGCGCGATGTAATGTTCGGCGATCCAGTCGGGCAGAGAGGCGAACGTCGCGAAGTCGGCGACGGTATCGTCGCTTGCCGGGCGCTTCGGCTTCGGACGATCGCGTGCGATCGCGCGCAACACGGCGTTTGCGAGTCCTGCGGTGCCTGCGTGACCGTAGGCGCGCGCGAGCTTCACGCTCTCGTCGACCGCGCCGTGCACAGGTATGCGGTCTAAGTAGAGCAGTTGGTATGCGCCGAGCAGCAGTATCCGCTGGAGCGCGACGTCGAGCGACGCGAACGGCCGCTTCAACGCAGTCTGGATGGACCACTCGAGCGCGCGGCGCATCTTCGTGGTACCGTACGCAAGCTCAGTGGCAAATCCGGTATCGCGCGCGTCAAGGCCGGCTTCATGCAGCGTTGCATCTAGTGATGCGGTGACGTCTTCGCCTCGAAGCATCGCGCGCAGCGCGGCCGCGCGCGCGTTCACGTGCGCAAGCTCCGCCCGAATTCCTCGCCGCTCATCTGCCGCTTGCCCTCGGGCACGACCTTGAGAAGGCGCAGCGCGCCATCCGCGGTCGCCGCGAGCGCACCGCCGTCGCGCGCTCGGTGCACGGAGCCCGGCGGCCCGTCGACCTCGCCGCTGTCGGGGCGTGCGTCGAGCACTTTCAGGCGGCCGCCGGCAAAGCGCATCCACGCTCCGGGCCTTGGCGCATATGCGCGCACGCGTCGCGAAAGCTCGAGCGCCCCGCGGTCAAACCGAAGTTCGAGATCCTGCTTCGCGACTGGCTTCGTGTATGTCGCCTGCGATTCGTCTTGCGCCAGACGCGGCAACGAGTCGGTCGCGAGCAATTGAAGCGCGTTGATGATCAGCGCCGCACTATCGCGGGCTAGCCGGTCGTGCAGCGTGCCGAAGTTGTCGTCGGGCTCGATTGCTGCGGGCGTCTGCAAGGCGATATCGCCGGCATCCATGCGGTCCGACATCCAGATGATCGAGATCGCCGTCGCTTCGTCGCCTGCGAGGAGCGCGGCTTGCATCGGCGTCGCACCGCGATAGCGCGGCAGCGCGCTCGGATGGATATTGAGAGCCGCGAGTCGAGGGCCCGTCAGCAACGCAGACGGCAAGATCTTGCCGTACGCGACGCAGACAAGGACGTCGGGCTTCGCTGCAAGCGCTTGGGCGACTGCGTCGCCATCGAGCCGCGGCGGCGTTATGATTGGAAGATCTAGTTCGAGCGAGGTCGTCTTTACCGGCGTCGGCGCGAGCCGCATGCCCCGACCTGCAGGTTTGTCCGGCTGGCTAACCGTCAGCGTGACGTCGTGCTCGCGAACGAGCGCGCGAAGGCTGGGATCGGCGAAGGCGGACGTGCCGAAGAATACGACGCGCAGCCTGCCCTTGCGCTCAAGCCCGGAGTTCGCGATCGGCCTCCGCGCCCGAGTCCGCTCCGTCTTCTGCTTCGACCGGCACCGCTTCGCGGATGTTTTCTGCCTTGTCGAGGATCAGCACGCCGTCGAGGTGATCCACCTCGTGCTGAAAGCAGCGAGCGAGCCAGCCTTCGGTCTCCAGCCGGAACTTTTTACCTTTTCGATCGAGGCCGCTGACGACGCATTTCTCCGCTCGCGTGACGTCGCCGATCGTGCCGGGAATCGAGAGACATCCTTCGGTGCCGACGCTTTCGCCTTCGAAATCCGACAGCACCGGGTTGACCACGGCATACGGTCCTTGATCTTCTCCGACGTGGACGACGATGATGCGCTTGCCGATGCCGACTTGCGGCGCGGCGAGCCCGATGCCCGGAGCTTGATACATCGTCTCGAACATGTCGTCGATCAGCTGCTGGATGAGCGGCATCTTCAATTCAAGCTCGGTGACTTTTTTGGCCACCTTGTGCAGGATTGGATCGGGTTCGATGACGATGCGTCGGACGTATGCCACAATGCGACCTGCTATGCCACGATCGATCTACAATATGTATTGCGACAAATCGTGGTCTTTGACGATGTCGGCGAGGCGCTCCTCCACATACGCGCGATCCACGCTGACCTCGCCGCTGCGCTCGGGCGCTTCGAACGAAACGAGTTCTAGGACGCGCTCCAGCATGGTGTGAAGCCGCCGGGCCCCGATGTTTTCCGTCCGCTCGTTCACGAGCGATGAAAGTTCCGCGATCGCGTCGATACCGTCCGCGGTAAACGTCAGCGCCACCCCGTCGGTCGCGAGCAGTTGACGGTACTGTTCGATGAGCGCGTTTTTCGGCTGCGTCAGTATGGTCTTGAAGTCATCCTTCGTAAGGCTGTCGAGCTCGACGCGGATCGGGAATCTGCCCTGCAGCTCCGGGATGAGATCGCTCGGCTTGCTGACGTGAAATGCGCCCGCACCGATGAACAGCACGTGGTCCGTCTTCACCGGGCCGTGCTTCGTGACGACCGTCGACCCTTCGACGATCGGCAGGATGTCGCGCTGCACGCCTTCGCGCGAGACGTCCGGACCGCGTGCGCCCTCGCGGCTGCCCGCTATCTTATCCATCTCGTCCACGAAGATGATCCCGTTCTCTTCGGCGCGGCGCACCGCTTCGCGCTTGAGACCTTCCGTGTCCACGAGCTTGACGGCTTCTTCTTGCGCGAAGATCCTGCGCGCATCCGCGACCGTGACGCGCCGCTTGTTGCGCTTCTTCGGCAAGATCGAGCCGAGGATGTCGCTCATGTTGCCGCCCATCTCTTCCATCTGCGGACCGCCGAACGCCCCGACGAACTGCGGCGTCTCTTCGACTTCGATCTCGATCATGCGCACGTCGTAGAAGCCGGAGCGCAACTCGTCCTTCGTCTGTCGGCGTTTGTTCTCTACTTCTTCGGAGCGGGGTGGCGACGGCTGCGCTTCCGCGCCGGCGCGCGACTGCTGGCCGAGCATCGCGTACAATCCGGTGAGCGGGTTCCCCACGTTGTTCGGCGCCTTTGTCGACGGCTCGAGGATATCCACGAGACGATCGAGCGCGAGTTCTTCGGCGACATCTTCCGTCTCGGCGATTCGTTCTGCGCGGACCATCCGGATGGCCGCTTCCACAAGGTCGCGCACCATGGACTCGACGTCACGGCCGACATAACCGACCTCGGTGTACTTCGTCGCTTCGACCTTGACGAATGGAGCACCGACGAGGACGGCAAGCCGGCGCGCGATCTCCGTCTTGCCGACTCCCGTCGGCCCGATCATGAGGATGTTCTTCGGAATCACCTCTTGGCGCATCTCGCCTTCCATGCGCTCGCGGCGGTAGCGGTTGCGCAGGGCGACCGCAACGGCGCGCTTTGCTGCGCCTTGGCCGACGATGTAGCGGTCGAGTTCGGCGACGATGCGCGCCGGCGTCAAGTCTTGAGGATTCATAGCGGTTCGGGTATATTCGAAATCCGGGCTATTCAACCCCGCCGTCGTAAAATGTAGGGCGGGCCTTTATGGCCCGCCGGCGGACCGTAAAGGTCCGCCCTACATCATCACGTCTACGTGGAGTGGTTTGAGTCCATTCCGCCGGGCATGTCCACTTGCCAGATCTTGGCTTGATCGGTCTCAAACGGGTAGACGTGCACCATCCAATTGAACAGCACCGGCTGGAAGCGGCCGCCTGCCGAATCGCACGCGGCTTGGGTCGCGATCGATCCTTTCAAACCGAATCGCGCATTGGGACCGAAATACTCGCTTGCCGGCGTGCCGGTCGGACCCCAGCACATGTTGACGTGCTGGTGCCAATGCGCGATGCTCAGCGGAATCCGCGCGTTGAGCTGATCCGGCGTGGCGTTGCGCGGCGCGGTATACATCGCGCCGACGAGTTTGTAGCCGCTGCCGTCCCTGGCATAGAGTAACGAGGTCGGACGCGTGGGATCGAACTTCCCGAGCGCGGCCAAGCCATTGACCCAATTCGTGAAATGATAGTGCGGCTGCGGGATGTTTGGCAGGAACGGCTTGTAGCCGTCGGCTTCGGCGACCCGATAGTCCGCGTACTTGGTCAGCGTCAGGCGCAGCGTCGCGACGATCGCGTCGGCGCGCTGCCGGTCGCCGGCTTGCGGCGGACGCGATGCGGTCAACGTCATATGCGGCCCCATCGACATGTCGCCGCCCATGCTCGCTCCGGACGCGCTGCCCATGCTCGCACTGGAAGCGCCTCCCATGCTCGGCATGCCAGACATTCCGCCCATCGCGGGCGCGGGCGCCGGCGTGTGATCCGCGACGATGCAGGACGCCGCGCACGGCGCCGGCGCGGCCGCAAAGCCTTTCACCGCCGCGATCGCGACGGAGAGCACGGCGATTGTCAGAGCGGAAGTGATGACGACGATGCGGATCATATTCAATGCCCTCGTGAGCCCTTCCAAAGAGATTTTACTGCGGCGCCGCCGCGCCGCGATGAATGATCGATGACAATCCGATGAGAGGGCGCATAAGCCGGTCGCGCAGAAGAGGCCGACCGTTCGACCCTGATAAGGAGGCCGTCGTTGAACGTTGCCGTTCCGAAGGAAACCGCCCCCGGCGAGCAGCGCGTCGCTGTGACGCCGGACATCGCCGGGCGGCTTGTGAAATCCGGCTTGCAGGTCACGGTAGAAACCGGTGCCGGAGCGGCTGCGGGTTTCCTCGACGATGCGTATCGCAGCGCCGGCGCGTCCATCGCTCCCGACGCAAACGCGCTGTATTCCAATGCCGATTTCGTCTTGAAAGTGCAGCGGCCCAACGCCGTTGAGATCGCCGCGCTGCGCCGAGGTTCCGCACTGCTCGCCTTTCTGTTTCCGCTCGTGAATCCCGGCGACGCCGCCGCACTGGCGGCCGGCGGCGTCACCGCATTCAGCATTGATATGCTGCCGCGCATCTCGCGCGCGCAAGGCATGGACGCGCTCTCATCGCAGTCCACCGTCTCGGGTTACAAGTGCGTGCTGTTCGCCGCCGATGCGCTGCCGAAATTCTTCCCGATGTTGATGACCGCAGCCGGAACGATACCGCCGGCGCGCGTCCTCGTGCTTGGCGCCGGAGTCGCGGGCCTGCAGGCCATCGCCACCGCGCGGCGCCTCGGCGCCGTCGTCACAGGGTTCGACGCGCGCGCTGCGACCAAGGAACAAGTGGAAAGCCTCGGCGCGTCGTTCGTCTCACCACCGATCGCGGCGGAAGGCGCCGGCGGCTACGCCCGCGAGCTCACCGCCGAAGAGCAGGCGACAAATCGCGACGCGCTCACGAAAAGCGTCGCCGAATCGGACGTCGTGATCACGACGGCACTAGTGCCGGGGCGAAAAGCGCCGCTCTTGATCACCGACGCGATGGTGCGCGCGATGCGCCCTGGGTCGGTCATCGTGGATCTTGCGGCAGAGGCCGGCGGCAATTGCGAGTGCACGAAGTCCGGTGAAAATGTCACGGCGCACGACGTCCACGTGCTCGGTCCGGTGAACGTGCCGTCCACCATGCCGCAGCACGCAAGCCAGCTGTATGCGAAGAATCTTCACGCGCTGTTCACGCACCTCGTCAAGGACGGCGCGCTCGCCGTGGACATGAGCGACGAGATCACACGCGGCGTCTGCATCACGCGCGACGGCGGCGTGGTGCATGAAGGCGTCGCAAAACTCACCGCCGGAGGAGTGGCATGACCGAAACCATCCTGGTCGAACTCACGGTATTCGTGCTCTCGGTCTTCGTCGGTTTCGAAGTCATCTCGAAAGTGCCGTCCATGCTGCACACGCCGCTCATGTCGGCGACGAACGCAATTCACGGCATTGTGGTCGTCGGTGCGATGCTCGTCGCGGGCGCGGCCATCGGCGGAACCACGGGAAGCGTCATCGGCGCCGCCGCCATGGTGCTGGCGGCCATCAACGTCGTCGGCGGCTTCGCAGTCACCGGACGCATGCTCCAGATGTTCAAATCCAAGCCGGAGTCGAAGTGATGTCGGGACTCGACACCGGTCTCGCGCTCGCGTACCTCCTGACAGGCATCCTCTTCATCCTCGGGCTCAAGTTCTTGAGCTCGCCGGCCAACGCGCGCACGGGTAATACGCTTGCGGCGATCGGCATGGTCATCGCCGTTGCCGCAACGTGTTTCGATAAGCACATAGTGACCTGGCCGATCATCGTCGTCTGCGGCGTCGTCGGCGCCCTCATCGGATTCGTCTCGGCGCGCGCGGTCAAGATGACGGCGATGCCGCAGATGGTCGCGCTGTTCAACGGTGCGGGCGGCGGCGCGGCGGCGCTCGTGGCGTCGGGCGAATTCCTTAAAATCTACGGTATCGGCACCGCGGCCGCCACAGATCTCGTGCCGATCGTGCTCAGCGTCATCATCGGCGCGATCTCGTTTGCCGGCAGCCTCATCGCATTCGCGAAGCTGCAAGAGCTGATGCCCGGCCGCCCGCTGACGTATCCGGGCCAACAAGTCGTGAACGGGCTCATCGGGCTTTCGGTCGTCGCTCTTGCCGTCTATCTCTCGCTCGGCAATCTCGATCCGCGCGCGTTCATCGGATTGGTCTGCGCCGCCGCACTTCTCGGAATTCTTGCCGTGCTGCCGATCGGCGGTGCGGATATGCCGGTCGTGATCTCGCTGCTCAACTCGTTCACGGGCGTCGCGGTCGCGGTCACGGGCTTCGTCCTTTCCAACACAGTGCTCATCATCAGCGGCACGCTCGTCGGCGCATCCGGAACGCTGCTCACCATGCTCATGGCCAAAGCGATGAATCGGTCAATCACCAACGTGCTATTCGGCGCGTTCGGTTCCGTGCAGAGCGCTGCCGGCGGGCCGGCAGCAGCTGCTAGCGGCGGTACGGTTCGCACGGCGTCTACCGAAGACGTGGCTACGTTGCTCGCATACTCGCGCAGCGTCATCATCGCGCCCGGTTACGGCATGGCGGTCGCGCAAGCGCAGCACGCGGTGCGAGAACTCTCAGCCAATCTTGAGAAGCGCGGCGTCGACGTCAAGTTCGCGATCCATCCCGTTGCAGGCCGCATGCCCGGGCACATGAACGTGCTGCTCGCCGAGGCGAACGTGCCGTATTCCCAACTCCACGAGATGGACGAGATCAACCCGCAGTTCGAGCAGGCCGATGTGGCGCTGATCATCGGCGCGAACGACGTCACGAACCCGGCGGCGCGCAACGTGCCGTCAAGCCCGATCTACGGCATGCCGATCCTCGACGTGGACAAAGCGCAGCATGTCGTCGTGCTCAAGCGGTCGATGAACCCGGGCTTTGCCGGCATCGATAACCCGTTGTACGAGAATCCGAAGACGATGATGCTCTTCGGCGACGCGAAGGCAACCGTGAGCGCGCTAGCGGCGGCGGTCCCCACGGCATGATCCGTACTAGGGCAAGCACCGCTTGCCCTATTGTCTTCGCAGGCACGCCCTAGTAGTCGGTCAACTTCTCGAATGGAAACGCGACGCGAAGCGCGTTCAGCACCGCCGCCACGTCGATTACTTCTTGTGCGATCGCACCGGCGATTGGCGGCAGATGGCCCGCAACCGCAGCGGACATGCCGATCACGCTTAAGGCCATGCCGCCCACGGCGCTTTGAAGTGCGATCGTGCGCATCCGCCTGCCGATATGAATCAGCTCGTCAACTTTCCCCAACATCGGCTCGACTATGACGGCGTCGGCGGCCTCCGACGTGATCTCACTGGCCTGGCCAAACGCGAGTCCGACCGTCGCGGCCTGCATCGCGGGAGCGTCGTTTATACCATCGCCGATGAACAGCGTGGGCGCCTTGGTCGTCTGATCAGCGACGATAGCCACTTTCTCTTCAGGCGACCGTCCGGCATAGATATCTTCAATGCCTACGCGTTTCGCCAGGCGCCTCACCTCAGATTCGCGATCTCCGGATAGAATCATCACCCGCTCGACTCGGTGGCGAGGCGAGAGATGTCCGATAAACGAGCTGCTCTCTTGACGAGGCTCGTCACGAAATCGAAGCACGGCGGCATACGTTGAATCGATGAACACGATGGATTCGAGGCCGGCCTCGGCCACGGGAAGCATATCGGGCGTCAAGCGCCCACTCCGCAATGCGGCCTGACGCCCGGTGATATCCACCGTATGTTCGCCGACCATGCCTCGCAATCCAACACCGGCTTCTTCACTGATACGCGAGACCGGTTGTACAGCCAAATGATCCCTGTCCGCAGCCTCTCGTATAGCCGATGCGAGGGGATGCTTTGAGAATTGTTCGAGCGATGCCGCAGCCGCAATAACCTGGGCGCGGTTGAAGCCGGGAGCACATGCGACCTCCGAGAGCGACGGCTTTCCGTATGTCAGCGTACCCGTCTTATCGAAGATCACTGTGCGGCAACTGTCGATCCGCTCGAGCATCGCTGGATTCTTTATGATGATCCCGTGCCGGGCGGCGAGCGAGATGGCGCCGATGATCGCCACGGGTATGCCGATCAGCAGAGGGCATGGTGTCGCGATCACGATGACCGATAGAAATCGCTGAGCGTCTCCGCTCGCGAGCCAACCCGCTAAAGCGATTCCAATCGCCATAGGTGTGTACCAGGCGCCAAGTGTATCCCCTAACCTTCTCAACCTAGGGCGGCGACCTTCCGCCTCCCGCATGACGCTCATGATTCGTGCGTATCGGGAATCGATGGGCAGCTTCGTGGCGCGGATGGTCAACGCCATATCGCCATTGATCGATCCCGAGATCACATCCGTTCCCGCCACTTTCGGCATCTGAAACGGCTCGCCCGAAAGGTAGGATTCATCCATCCAGCCTTCGCCGGTTGTGACGACGCCGTCGACGGGGCATAGTTCGTGCGGAAATACGACGAGCGTATCGCCCACGACGATATCGTCGAGCGCGATGTCCACAACCCCGGTAGCCTTCGTTCGGTGGGCGACGCTGGGCATGCGTTGCGACAATGCCCGAAGAATCGAAGAAGCACGCCGAGTGGCGAATTGCTCTAAGGCGGAGCCGCCCGACAGCATGAGTATCACGATGGCCGCGACGAGAAATTCATGCAGGGCCGCCGCAGTTGCGATCGAGATGCCGGCCAACAGATCTGAGCCGAACTCGCGCGCCCATAGCTTTCGCGCCAGATCGAAGACGAGTGGAATTCCGCCGACCACCAAGACGATGTAAAGCGGATACGCAGCGAACGCTGGCCGTTGCAGGCCGCCGTACTGCAAGAACAGGTTGACGACGATTCCGACGAGCGCTATCGCGGCGATATAGGTGTCGCGCGGAAGCGAGGGCCAGGACCAAAGCCGTTGTGCTCCGCGAGCCGGAGCGGTTTGTTCGAGCATGGATCAGTCTCTTCTCGCCCCCGAGATAAAGCACCGCCATCTTCGAAATCGGGCCGCGATGCCGCGCCGCTCAGCCTTCTTGAGTTCTTCACATCGCTTTCGTAGAAGTGCGGCTTACCAAACGGTATATTGATCTTGATCGCGTCGCCTCGGAGCGGATTGAACATGGTGATGATCCACGAGAAATTGACAGTTCGGTGCGCATACGACCGGGCGGCAAAGTATCTCGTCCCGAGCCTAGACGATCTCACGGCAAGCATCGGTGGCGCGCCCGGCGTCATTAGGCTGACGCTTCCGCTTGAAGAAGTCGGACTGCCCGGCGGGCTCGCACTGTCAAAGGACGTCAATGCGCACTTCGTGCCGATACAGGGTCAGGACGAGGGGTCAAAATTTACCGCGGTCCACTTGACGCCTGTCGGCGGTGGCCCGTTCCCGCAACTGTTGGGCCTTCTGGGCATCGAACGTGATGAGCGCCCCGAAACGTGCACACTCGTGCTCGAGGGAAGCTATGATCCGCCGTTCGGAATCGTCGGAGATGCGCTCGACGCCGTTGCAGGGCGCAAGGTGGCGAAGTCGAGTGCTCGTGAGCTCCTCAAGACCCTCGCTCGGGCGCTCGCGGCCCGTTGCCGGCAATAGGGTGGAGCTGCTACGAGGTCCTCACGGACCTACGCTCACGCGGTAAAGAAAGTCGCGGCGGCCGGGGAGGTCGTCGCTTGCGCGTTCTTCGACCTTAGAAAATCCAACTGATTCGAGCAGTTTGATCGACGCGATATTTTCAGTGTCGACGGTCGCATCAATGCGTTCGACGCGGAGCGCTCCGGTCAGGTATTCAAACATCGCGGCGGTACCTTCGCGGCCGAATCCTCGGCGTTGATGCGGCACGAAGACATCGTAGCCGATCAACGCTTGCGTGCCGGTGACGGTGGCCTGGAACCAACCGATGTACGCTCCGCCGCGGATGCGCGCCATCCAATTCAGCCAGAGCGCGCTGCCGTCCGGTGAGCGCCGTGATTCCCAGCGAGCGATCCGCTCGCCGGCAGCCTCGATCGAGAGCAACGGCTCGCCCGCATAGTAGGTGTACATCGCCGGGTCGCGCATGCCGTCGAAGTAGGCCCGCGCGTGGCCGCGCACAAGCGGCTCGAGGTCGAGACGCGCGGTCTGCAGCGGCGGATTGACGGCCATTGCGCCGTCGCGCTTCACAATGTTTCGACGGAGATATCGGTGTTCGTGTAGATGCAGATCTTCGCGGCGATCGCGAGCGCCTCGCGCACGATCTCTTCCGCGCCGAGCTTCGTGTTGCGCACGAGCGCTTGCGCCGCGGCCTGCGCGTAGGGGCCGCCGCTGCCGATCGCCGCGACGTCGTCGTCCGGCTCCACGACATCGCCGGTGCCGGACAGCACGTAGAGGTGCTCGGTATCGCCCACGATCAGGAGCGCTTCGAGCCGACGCAAAAAACGGTCCGTCCGCCAATCCTTTGCAAGTTCGACCGCAGCGCGCGAGATATTCCCGCGGTACTCCGACAGCTTGCCTTCAAATTTCTCGAGCAGCGTGATGCCGTCCGCCGCGGATCCGGCGAAACCGGCGAGGACCTTGCCGTCGCCAAGCCGCCGCACTTTGCGCGCCTTATGCTTCATCACGGTCGCGCCGAATGTGACTTGACCGTCGCCCGCTATCGCGAGCCGGCCGTCGCGGCGCACCGCGCAAATCGTCGTCGAATGATTCATGTCGCTGTTCCGGTTATCGAGCGGGCGTCGCTTGCCCTACCGCGCCGGCGTCACTTGCGCGACCGCGCCGGCAACGTTCGCGCGTTCGGACGCCAACTCGTCCGCCATGCCGCGGACGATGCCGAGTGCGCGCTCGGCGAGCGCTTTGCGGCGCTCCCTTCGATCGCGGATCGGCGTTTCGAGCGCCGCGATGTACGCAAACGTCACGTTTTGCGGTTGGAAATCGTGCGATGTCGTATCGCGAAGATAGGCGAGCAGAGCGCCGTGCGCGGTCTGCGGCGGCGGAGCAAAAACCGATTCACCGCCGCGCAATCGTCGGACCGCGTTCACCGCGGCTACGATGCCGGTCGCGGCCGCTTCGACGTACCCCTCACAACCGGTGACTTGGCCGGCCAGAAAAATGTTCGGAGCGCGCACGAGAGAGAGCTGCGGCCCAAGGACGCGCGGTGCGTCGACGAACGTGTTGCGATGCATGACGCCCAGACGAAGCCACTCCGCGTTCTCCAAGCCCGGCAGCTTTGCGAAAGCTGCCTTTTGCGCCGGCCAGGTGAGCCGCGTCTGAAAACCAACGAGGTTGTACGCCGTGCCCGCCGCGTTCTCGCGCCTCAGCTGCACGACGGCGTAAGGGCGCCGTCCGGTGTGCGGATCGTCCAGCCCCACGGGCTTCAGCGGCCCGAAGCGCAAGGTGTCTACGCCGCGGCGCGCCATCTCTTCGACAGGAAGGCACGCTTCGAAGAACGGCACTTTTCCGGCCGTGGCGTCCGCCTCAAACCCGTGCGGCTCGTGTTTCTCGCCGTCCACGAGATCGCGCACGAGCGTCACGTACTGCTCGCGATCGAGCGGGATGTTGAGATAGTCCGCGCTCCCGCCTTTGCCGTACCGGCTCGCTTCATACGTCTTCGAGTAATCGATGGACTCCGCCGAGACGATCGGCGAAGCGGCGTCATAGTAGTGCAGCTGCGACGTGCCGCACAACGTCGCGAGCGACGCGGCGAGCGACTCCGAAGCGAGCGGACCGCACGCGATCAGCGTGACTTCATCCGGTTCAATCGACGCGACTTCTTCCCGGCGGATATCGATGAGCGGATGAGCCGCGAGACGTCCTTCGACGTACTTCGAGAACGCGTCACGATCCACGGCAAGTGCGCCGCCGGCGGGCACGGCCGACGCGCGCGCGGCCTCCACGATCAGCGAGCCGAATGCGGCCATCTCTTCCTTCAGCAGCCCGACGGCGTTTTCTACCGCCGCGGCGCGAAGGCTATTCGAACAGACGAGCTCGGCAAGACCGCCCGTGCGATGCGCGCCGGTCTGTTTCGTGGGTCGCATCTCGTAGAGCGTGACCGGCATGCCCAGCAGTGCAGCTTGCCAGGCCGCTTCGCTGCCTGCGAGGCCGCCGCCGACGATCTTCAGGCGCGGCACTTAGGCCGACTGCTGTTCGGGTGGTTCGACGAAGCCGGTCTCGTGATCCGCAGATGCGCTGCACACGACCCGGGTTGCTTTGCGGCTGTTCTTGCGCACGAGCATCGCGCCGCACTGCGCGCAGGCCGCGCCCTTGATCGGCGGATCCCAGAGGACGAAGTCGCACTTCGCTGGCGTGTTGAAATTCTCGCAGCCGTAGAACACCTTGCCGCTCTTGCGCCCGCGCTTCTCGACGATTCTGCCGCCGTCGCGCGGACAGACCGAGCCGGTATCTATGATGATCTGCTTCGTGGTCTGACATTCCGGATAGCCGGAGCAGCCCAAGAACTTTCCGAACCGGCTCATCTTGAACTTCATCGGTCTGCCGCACGTGGGGCAGAGCTCATCCGTCTGCTCCTCTTCGAGCTCGACGCGCTCCGCTTCTTCGGCTCGATCGAGTTGACCGGAGAACGGCACCCAAAACTCGCCGAGCACGGAAGGCCATTCCACGTGTGCGTCCTCGACGCGATCGAGCTTGGCTTCGAGCTCGGAGGTGAACGTCTCGTTGACGATCTGCGGAAACCACGCGGTGATGAAGTCGACGACTTTATAGCCGATCTCTTCGGGATGGAATCTCCGCTCGAGCAGACGCGCATAACCGCGCGCCTGGATCGTCTCGACGATCGTGGCGTAGGTGCTCGGCCGGCCGATGCCCTTTTCTTCCAGCGTCTTCACGAGGCTGGCTTCAGTGAAGCGCGGCGGCGGCTGCGTCTCGTGGGATTCCGGCACGACCGCACGTAGATCCATCGTGCGGCCTTCTTCGACCGGCGGCAAGTGCTTGCGCCGATCGTCGTCTTCGTCCGCGTCTTCATCGCGAACGTCTTCGTACAGCTTCGTATATCCCGCGAACTTCAACACGCTCCCCGTCGCGCGCAGGAGGCAGCCGCCCGCTTCGACTTCGACGGTGGTCTGGTCGTACACAGCCGGCGACATCTGGCTTGCGACAAATCGCTCCCAGATCAGCCGGTAGAGCTTGAGCTGCGGAGCATCGAGATACTGTTTCATGCTCTCAGGCGTGCGCCGGACGTCGGTGGGCCGGATGGCCTCGTGGGCGTCCTGCGCGTCTTCGGAGATCTTGTACTGCCTGCCGCCGTGGAATTCGTCGCCGAATGACGTGACGATGAAGTCTCGCGCCGCCGCCTGAGCCTCGGCGGACACGCGCGTCGAGTCGGTTCGCATATACGTGATGAGGCCGGTCGTGCCGTCGGCGCCGATGTCGACGCCTTCGTACAGACCTTGTGCGATCTGCATCGCCTTGCGAACGCGCATCTTCAGGCGGCGCGATGCTTCTTGCTGCATCGTGCTCGTGGTGAACGGCGCCTTGGGATTGTCGCGGCGTTCGGACTGTTTGACGCTCGTCACGACAAAGGTCGATGCGCCTAACCGTTTTTCGAGCGCCTTCGCGCCGGCCTCGTCAGTCGTATAGGTGCTCTTCGCACCCACCGCAAGGGCAGTCTCACCTTTGAGGTCGGTGCGCTCGCCGTCGACGGAAACGAGATCGGCCATCAGCGTATGCGCGGCGTCGTGGTGGCCGTGCGGCCAAAGCCGGGCTCCGATCGTCCAATATCCATGGCGTTGAAAAGCGGCGATCTCGCGCTCGCGCTCGACGATCATCCTCAAGGCGACCGACTGCACGCGGCCGGCGGAGAGCCCGCCGCGGATCTTCGTCCAGAGCAATGGCGAAATCTTATAGCCGACCAACCGGTCGAGGACGCGCCGCGCCTGTTGTGCATCCACGCGGTCGCGATCGATCTTGCGCGGATGTTTCAGCGCTTCGTCGACGGCTTTCTTCGTTATCTCATGAAGCTCGATGCGCAGGGGATCGGGGAGTTTGAGCAGCTCGGCGAGATGCCAGGCTATCGCTTCGCCTTCTCGATCGGGGTCGGGCGCGAGATAGACATGCTTGGCTTTTTTGACCGCCGAACGCAGCTCTTTGATCACCGGGCCTTTGCCCTTGATCGTGATATACGAAGGTGCGAACTGGTTGTCGACATCGACGCCGAGGCGGCTCTTCGGGAGGTCGCGGACGTGACCGACAGATGGAAGCACCTGGTAGCGGCCACCGAGAAATTTCTTGAGAGTTCTGGCTTTAGCCGGCGATTCGACGATGATGAGCGACTTGGACAATGAGGCCTTTCCGGGAGCGCCGAGCGGGACAACCGAGCGGCGCCTTTCAAACGCCCCCTACTATACACTAGCCCGTCAAGCAGTGTCAAAAGCGGGACCGCTAGCCGGCCGATGTAGGGCGCGCCTTTAGGGCGCGCCGTTGGATGTGGGGCACGCCTTTAGGGCGCGCCGGCGGATGTGGGGCGCGCCTTTACGGCGCGCCGGCGGATGTGGGGCGCGCCTTTACGGCGCGCCGGCGGATGTGGGGCGCGCCTTTACGGCGCGCCGGCGGATGTGGGGCGCGCCTTTACGGCGCGCCGGCGGACCGTAAAGGTCCGCCCTACATCGCTCTGGTTAGTATAGGGCGAGGGCGGCGTTGACCAAGGTGGGTGCGTCGGTCATGTCCATGCTCGATATCGTCACGGTCACGCCGGGCGGCGTCCACTTCAGCCAGCCGACGTGCTGGTAGTACGGACCGGTCACCGTATATGTCGCCGGGTAGCCGTTGACCATATATATCTGGCCGGTCGGTTCCGGCGAAGGTCCTGGACTGCTCGCGTCGTCGTCGGCGCGCATGGTTTCCAAGACCGTGAGCTCGAGACGGTCGCCGAGGCGATAGACGATCTTCACGCTTGTCGGCCGCGACTGCGAATCGCTGGCAAGAATGGTGACGCTGTCTGCTTCAGCCGACGTCGGCATGACGTAGACGTGAAATGCCGCGTTGTCCACGACATCGGCAAGCGATTGACTTGCGCCCATCGCGCCGAGCAACAGCGCTGCGAGCGCCGCGATCACGAGCGCCTCTTACGCGACCGGCGCCACGCGCGCGCGCGTCGTGGGCCTGATCTGGGGCTGTTCGCCGTTCAATTCTTCTACTTTGTGACACGCCACCCAGTGGCCGGCGTAGTTGGAAAATGCCGGGACTTCTACTTTGCAGCGCTCGTACGCGATCGGGCAGCGCGTGTGGAATCTGCAGCCGCTCGGAGGATTGACGGGCGATGGGATGTCGCCTTCGAGGATGATGCGTTCGCGGCGCGCTTCGAGGCGCGGGTCGGGGATCGGAATAGCCGACAGCAGCGATTGCGTGTACGGATGGAGCGGGCGCTCGTACAGTTCGTCGCGGCCGGCAAGCTCCATCAACTTCCCGACGTACATCACCGCGACGCGATCGGAGATGTGGCGCACCACGGAGAGATCGTGGGCGATGAAGAGATATGTCAGCCCTAGCCGGTCCTGCAGATCCTGAAGCAGGTTGACGACCTGCGCCTGGATCGAGACGTCGAGCGCGGAAACCGGCTCGTCGGCCACGATGAATTTTGGATTCACTGCCAGCGCGCGCGCGACGCCGATGCGTTGCCGCTGCCCTCCGGAGAATTCGTGCGGATAGCGGTTGGCGTGATACGGTGCGAGACCGACCGTCCGGAGCAGCTCGTTGACGCGCGCATCGATTTCTTTACCGGATGCGAGCTTGTGGATCTGCAGCGGCTCGGCGACGATGTCGCCGACGGTCATGCGCGGGTTGAGGCTCGCGTAAGGGTCCTGGAAGATGATCTGCATCTCGCGGCGCAGCGCGCGCATGGCCGGACGTTTCAGGGTGGTGATGTCGATGGTGCCGCCCTCGAAATAGATATGGCCCCTCGTAGGCTCGACAAGGCGGAGGATGCAGCGGCCCACAGTCGTCTTGCCCGAACCGGACTCGCCCACCAAGCCGAGCGTCTCGCCTTCCTTGATGTCGAACGAGACGCCGTCCACCGCTTTGACGTCGCCCACGTGGCGGCTGAAAACACCCGCCATGATCTTGAAATACTTGGCGACATCGCGCAGCGCGACGAGCGTGTCGGCGCTCACGCCGTCGGTGGAAGCGGTCGGTTTGAGCTCAGCTGCCATCTGGCGCCTTCCGTTCGGCAGCGGCGGCGGCCGTCGCCTCTGCGGCAGCGCGCAACGCCTTGGTGTCGATATTTTTATCTTCCTTATATAGGAAGCATCGCGCCACGTGCCCCTCTCCGAATTCGTACGCCGGCGGCGGGGTGGTGATGCACTCGGGCATGACGTACCGGCAGCGCGCGGCAAACGCGCACCCGGGTGGCAGCCGCAGCAAATTCGGCGGCTGGCCATCGATCGGCTGGAGGCGCGTGCGGCCCTTTTCGTCGAGGCGAGGCAGCGAGTCGAGCAGGCCCCACGTGTATGGGTGCTTCGGTTCAGAGAATATCTGATCGGCGGTGCCGTATTCGATCATGTTGCCGCCGTACATGACGAGCACTTTCTCACATACTTCGGCGACGACGCCGAGATCGTGGGTGATGAGAATGATGGCAGAGTTGAGGCGGCGCTGCAAGTCGCGCATCAGGTCCAGGATCTGCGCCTGAATGGTGACGTCCAGCGCGGTGGTGGGTTCGTCTGCGATCAGCAGCGCCGGGTCGCACGACAGTGCCATGGCGATCATGACACGCTGGCGCATGCCGCCCGAGAACTGGTGCGGATAGTCGTTGATCCGATCGCGCGCTTCTGGGATTCGCACGAGAGCGAGCATGTCCACCGCGCGCGCCATGGCATCTCGCTTGTTCTTCTTCTGATGGATCATGATCGCTTCGGCGATCTGGTCGCCGACGGTGAGCACCGGGTTCAGGCTCGTCATCGGGTCTTGGAAGATCATGGAGATCTTGTTGCCGCGGATCGCGCGCATCTGAGGTTCGCTCAACAAGAGAAGGTCTTGTCCGTCGAACTCGATGCTGCCGCTCTCGATCCGCCCGGGCGGCATCTGGATCAGCCGCATCACGGCAAGCGACGAGACGCTCTTGCCGGAACCGGATTCGCCCACGATCCCGAGCGTCTTGCCCGCGTCAACGGAGAACGAAAGACCGTTCACCGCGCGGACGATACCGTCGTCCGTGCGGAACGTCACTTCGAGGTTTTTCACCGAGAGCAACGACATGGTCTTAGAACAACGCTCCTATGAAAACGGAGGTCGCGTCGAAGCGCGACCCTGTGCCGGATTTTTCACGCGCCGCACGGAGTATTCCTACGCTCCGCTGCCGCGCGTCTTGGGATCGAGCGCATCTCTGAGACCTTCGCCGACGAAGTTGAACGCGACGACGGTCATCACGATGAGCAGACCGGGGATGACCAACAGCCACGGCGCGCTGAGCACCTCCGGATCGAGCGCCTTTTGCAGACTATTGCCCCAACTCGGCGTCGGGATCTGCACGCCGAGGCCGAGATACGAAAGTCCTGATTCCGTCAAGATGTTGTCGCCGATGGCGAGCGTCGCCGCCACGATCACGGGCGCGAGCGCGTTGGGCAGCAAGTGCCGGAAGATGATCCGACGATCTTCGGCGCCGAAGGCACGCGCAGCGGTGACGAAGTCGCGCTCGCGCAGCGAGAGTATCTGACCGCGCACGAGGCGCGAGACGCCCGTCCAGGACAGCATTCCGATGACGACCATGATCACGATGATGCTGAAATTATTGGTCACGGCCTCCACGGTAAGGATCAGGAAGAACGTCGGGAAGGAAAGCATCATGTCGACGAATCGCATCATCGCCGAATCCACCCAGCCGCCGTAGTATGCCGCGATCGCTCCGTATATCGTGCCGAATGTGATCGCGATGAACATCGCGGAAAACCCGACTTCAAGCGAGATGCGCGCTCCGAACAACATACGTGAGAAGTAGTCGCGTCCGTCCACGTCGGTGCCGAAAAGGTGGTGAGCCGAAGGCGGCGTGGGCGTACCGATGATATTCATGTCGATGGCAAGCGGATCGTAACTGGTCAAATGGCCTGCGAAGACGGCGCAAAAAACGATCAGCCCGACAAGACCGAGGCCCACCAGCGACAGTTTGTTGCGAGCAAAGCGTCGCCAGACGTCGACGGCGACCGGAACGTGCGCGGGCATCGCTTGGTCGAGCGCGGATTCGAGGCCGATCGGTCGCGACGCAGCCATGTGCTAGTCGTACCTGATCCGCGGATCGGCGACGGCGTAGCCGATATCGGCAAGCAGATTCCCGACGACGACGAGCAAAGCTGAAAAGAGCGTGATGCCCATGATCGTGGGATAGTCGCGTTCGAAGATCGCGTTCAAACCAAGATAGCCCATGCCGGGTATCGAGAAGACTATCTCGGTGAAGTACGCTCCCGTGAGAAGGGCCGGCAGATAAAGGCCGATGAGGGTGATAACGGGCAGCAGCGCGTTGCGCAGCGCGTGCTTGTACACGACGACGCTCGGCGAGAGACCTTTGGCGGCCGCGGTCCGGATGTAATCTTCACCGAGCACGTCAAGCATTGAAGCACGCTGGTAGCGCATCCATGAAGCCAAACTCACGAACGTCAGCGTCGCGACAGGCAACACGAGATGACGGATCCGATCACCGAGGTTGAACCCGGTCGAACCCATTTCGCTCAGGCCCGACGCCGGAAACCAGTGGAGCCGCACCGCGAATATCTCGAGCATCATAATACCGAGCCAGAACGTCGGCATGCCGTAGCCGATAAACGCGATCGCCGTGGCGATATAGTCGATGACCGAATTCTTATGCGTCGCCGCGTAGATGGCTGTGGGTATCGCGATGAGCAACGTGCAGATGAACGACGTCGAGATGAGCTGTAATGTGATCGGGACCTTTTCGAGGATCTTTGCCATGACCGGCCGGCCGTCGATGAAGGAAAAACCCAGGTCACGATTGACGACGAGGTTATGCAGCCAATAGAAATATTGGACGTACCACGGTTTGTCCAACCCAAGCTGATGTTGGATTATCGCAAGATCTGCGGCCGACATCGGCCGCGCCGAATGCGTGAAAATGGACCCGACGCCGCCGGGCGCCAGCGCCATGATCGCATACGAGATGACCGAGATCCCGAGCAGAAGCGGAATGAGTCCGAGCAGGCGCCGGCCTATGTACGTGGACACCGAGCTGCGCTTACTGTGCTATCCACCATTTCGGAAGATTGAAGATCGTGTACGCGAAGAACGGACCGGCCTGCGCCGGGTCCACACCTTTCACGCGAGAGTTGACGACGTTGCGGTAATACGGCTCTACGGTCCAAAGATACGGCACGTCTTGTATCGCGAGCTCCTGCACTTTGAAATAAAGGGCACGCCGCTTTGCCTGGTCGGTCGTCTCGAGCGCCGCTTGCAGCAGCGCGTCCATCTTCGGATTGCTGTAGCGCGCATAGTTGAGGCCGGCCGGCGGGATCGCTTGCGTGCTCAAGATAAGCGTCGGATCGGGATCGGTGTTCTCACTTTCCCCTCCGGAATCGAGCTGAAATTTTCCATCCCGCTCGTTCTGATAGAAGACGTTGATCTCCGACTGCTTGGATGTGAGCTTGATGCCGACCGCCTTCATCTCGGCTTGTGCGAATTCGAAGTCTTTCGCTCCGGCTTCGTTACCCGAGATCAAGCCGACGGAAATCGTGAGCGGCTGACCGTTCTTTGAGCGGTAGCCGTCCGGCCCCATCTTCCAGCCGTCGGCGTCGAGTATCTGACCGGCCTTAGCTGGATCGTAGGGAAATGCGGTCTTTTCGGCTGGGTCAAGAGCCCATGATTGCGCGAGCGAGACAGGTCCGAAAACGGGGATATCCTCGCCGCGGAACAGTTTTGCGGATTCGGTCGCGCGATCCCAGGCGTACATCATCGCGCGCCGCACGTTGATGTCGCCCATGATCGGATCCTTGAGGTTCGGTATCTCCCAGTTGAAGTCGTTGGCGTACGTGTGGATGTGCGTGAAGCGGTTATCGTCTTTGACGGCCTGCCATTGCGCGCCCGTCAACTCGTATGTCATGTCCACTTCGCCGTCTTGCAGCGCGATGAGCACCGCCTGTTCGGTCTGGTACTCCTTGATGTACACCTCATCGATGTACGGCCGGCCATTCCACCACGTCTTGTTGCTGGTCAGGGTCATGTGATCGTCTTGCTTGAAATCGGTGACGATGTATGGGCCGTCGCTGACGAACGATCTCGAGATGTCGAGATGTCGCATCGCCGAGTGCGAAACCTTGGCATAGATGTGTGCCGGCAACGGCGCGTGCACGACGCCCCCGAGAACATCGGCGAGAAACGCCGCGTTCGGCGTTTTCAATTTGTAAACGACGGTCCATTTGTCCGGTGCGGTGAGACCGGCAACGATGTCGTAGTCGGATTTGTATGGCGCCTGCGTCGCCGGATCCGACTCGAGTGCGTATTCGTACATCACGTCTGCGCTCGTCACCGGCTGGCCATCGCTCCACGTGGCGTTGTGGCGCAAGTGCATCGTATACGTCAAACCGTCTTTTGAGATTTCCCATTTCTCGGCGAGCCACGGGACGACTTGCATCTGGGGGTCGACGTTGACCAGCGTGTCGTAGGCGAGCGCAAGATCGTTGCCGGCCCCTTCCACGTCAGCGTAGATCGGCAGCAGTGTGTCCGCCGCAGAATTTGAACCGATCTTAAACGTTCCGCCGTAGTGCGGCGTTCCGGCCGCGGCCGTTCCGTTCTCAGGCGCGGTCGAGGTGGAAGTCGATCCACCGCCCGAGCATGCTGCGAGCAACGCGGCCGCGACGACGAGTGCGGCGGTCTGCGGCAGATGACGCATGATCTTTGTGCCCCCGCTGGCTATCGAGTGATGAAGAAAAATGCGATCGCGAGGATGACGAATGCGCTCGCGAACGTGGTGGTGAGCCGGCCCATCTGTTGCTCGAGGCCGAGCCTACCGTGGTACGCGGATTCCATCCGCCCGCCGATGCTGCCGCCGAGACCCTCGGTCTTGGTGGTCTGCGCGGCCATGAGCGCGATGAGCCCTACCGATGAGACGATGAACAAGCCTTGGACAAGCGCCAAGATGACGGGATGCTGCTGGCCCCACGTCGCAGGTGCTCCGAAGAGATTTGGCGGCAGCACGAGCGGCACAGGTGTGGGGATAACGGGCGCTCGCGTAGCGGCGGCGGCAGCGGCGAGGGCAGTGAGGAATGCGAACACGCGTAGCCTGCTCCGTAATGACGGTCAAGACGGGGTGATAGAGCGATAGTTCTTCGGTAAAACGTCCCGCGTACCCTATGCGGATTTCATCTCCAGACCCTTAAGAAAGTCCAGCACGGCGGGTGCGAATCGCTGCAGACGCGGCCGCACCGTTATGAGATGGTCGTGTCCGTCGAGCATCACCACGCGCACATCGGCCGAGCCGACGGTATCGCGGATGTATTCCGCATTTCGCGCCGGCGAGGTGGGATCGGCCTTGGACTGCACGATCAGCAGCGGCGCGCGCACTTTGGGTAAGATGTCCTTCGCCATCGCAAGCACTTCCAACACCGGCGGTGCGGCGTTGACCGGCACCGTCGAATAACCCACCACGTTGCCCTGCCACGCCGCGAAGTTCGCGGGCGTGCGAAGCGTCGGTACGAAGCGGTTCAGAAACGGCACCGCGCCGGCGACCAGCGGATCCAAGAACACCGGCGTCGAGAAGCAGACGATTCCGCTCACCGTGTGCCGCGTCGAGAGATAAAGGCTGAGCGCACCGCCGAGAGACAGTCCGAGGAGATAGACTCGACAAAAGCGCCGGCGCGCTTCGTCGAAGGCGCGCTCTGCGCCATCGATATAGTCTGACGCTTCGATCTGTGCGAGATCGTTTTCATGCGTCGCATGTCCGGCGAGCGCCGGACCGATGACGCCGAACCCATTTTCATGCAAGAGTTCGCCGAGCGCGCGCACCTCAAACGGACTGCCGGTGAAGCCGTGCAGCAAGAGCGCACCGGGGCCGCCATCCGGACCGAAGCTGAAGGGCTCACCGCCTGCGAGATACGTCATGCGGGCAGGGCGGGCGTCGCGCGCCAGGAAAGCAACGCGCGATGCGCGATCCGGCGAACCCACGCGAGGCCAAAATCTCGTCGGGCACAGTCGTGCTGCTGCGGGAACATCGCGCGGCTGTTGAATTCGCGCGCGCACTGTCCACGATATTCAATCCTTTTCTCTCCGCCACGGCGCTTTTCATCATCGTCTCGCATGCCTACTCGACGTCCAGGCTCGAGTTCTGGAAGCTGTCGGCAGCGGGGCTCTTCTTCTTCACCGTCGCTCCGCTGGCGTGCGTCCTCTACCTTTACCTTACCGGTCGCATCTCCGACTTCGACATGTCCGAGCGGCCCGAGCGCCAGCGCGTTTTTGCGGCGTTCGTCGTGATCTATCTCCTCGCCGCGATCTCGCTCTCGGCTCTCCATGCGCCGGTTCAACTCGTCGCGATCACGTGGGGATACTGGGGCACGGCGCTGCTCACGATGGTCATCACGCGTTGGTGGAAGATCAGCACGCACGCGTTCGGCATCGCGGGGCCGTTCACGGTCATGTTCTTTCTGTTCGGTAAGGAGCCGCTGCCGTACGTGATCATCGTGCCGCTGGTGTGCTGGGCCCGCGTCTACCTGCGCAGTCATACGGTGGCGCAAGTCGTGACCGGATCCGCCATCGCCGTGCTCTCGACGTTCGTCTTCTTCAAGTTGTTCCACTTGGTTTGAGATCGACGTGCCGCAGCACGTCGATCCGCGTACCCGTCAAGAGCTGGGCGTTCGCGGCGAATTCGTCCTTGTCGCCGCTGACCTCAAATGAGAGCGTGCCGCGGCTGTGGTCGAGCCCTGCGATCATCTGACTCACTTTCGCCGCGCACGCGGCCGCCGGATCGACGATTGCGACCTCGTCGCCGAGCGCGGTCGTGAACCAGGCGGCCAAATGCTGAAAGTGCGTGCATCCGAGGACGAGCGTGTCGCAGCCGGCGCGCAGGATCGGGCCGCAATACAATGCGACTGCATCTCTCGCGCGCACGCTCGCCCACCCGCCGGATTCGACGATCGGCACGAGCGACGGCGCCGCGACGGATGTGACGCGCGCGTCCGGCCGGTACTTCAAGATCTCGCGCTCGAACACGCCGCTGCGCACCGTCGCGTGCGTCGCGATGACCCCGATGCCGCCGTTCCGGGTGGCTGCCGCTGCCGCGAGCGCGCCGAACGAAACAACGCCGACGAGCGGAACGGTGGAGACAGGCCAGCCCGCCGCGTCAAAGGCCGCGCACGTGGTTCCGGACGCGACGACGATGACCGAGGGGTCGTGCACGAGCAGTCGTTTGACGATTGCCGCGCCGAGCGCGGCGACGTCCGCAAGCTCGCGGCCTCCGTACGGCACGTGGGCGGTGTCGGCGAAATACATATAGTCCGTGTCGAGCGTGAGCGCGCGCAATGCCGACAGCACGGTCAAGCCGCCTAGACCCGAGTCGAGAAGGGCGACTCGACGGGCCGGGCTTGTCATATCAGAACGAGAGTCCTGTCAAGGTGAAGGTCCGGGGGTCGGCGATGCGTGCGGTCCCCCGGTGAAATCCATGATGCCTTTGACGATTCCTGCAGCGATGCGGTCGAGGAACGCCGGCTGCTGCAGCAACGTGCCGTCATGTGCGTTGCTTAGGAATGCAGTCTCGACGAGCACCGCCGGCATGGCGGCGTGTTTGATGACGTAGAAATCTTCGCGCTTGACGCCGACATCGGCGATGCCGTCAGACGCCACCGTTTCCGCTTGCACATCTTGGGCAAACGCCTTGTCCGCGGGCTGCCAGTAATACGTGGTCGTGCCGTTCGGCGCGGTCGACACCGACGAGTTGATATGGATGCTGACGAACACGGTGGCGCCCGCGGCGTTTGCGACGTCGTCGCGCGCCTGCAGTTCCTGCTTGTCGACGCCGTTCGGATCGCCGACCTCGTAGTCGCCGTCTCTCGTCATGACGACACGCCAGCCGAGCGATTGCAGCCGGTTCTGCACGATTTTCGAAATCTCAAGCGTGAGATTCTTCTCGGTCAGCCCGAGGTCCGGATTGAGCGATCCAGGGTCGTTGCCGCCGTGGCCCGGATCTATGACGACAAGATCGCCGACCGTCGCCGCCGGTTGGATCGAAGCCATCGGCCTTGGCGATGCGTTCGCGACCACCGCAGCGTTCAGTTCTCCGACGCCGGCCATCGGCGTGTCAGGCGCGGGCGTCGCGGTCTCTATCTCTATTCCGATCTGATTGCTCGTCCCCGCGACCTGGCCTACGCGGATATCTGTGTCGCGGCTCGGCGCAATCGACAAGCGCACGACTTTATCCGGCACGAGCAGATGTTGGCTGACCTTAGCCGATTTGATGAAATCGAGCTGCACATCCAGGTCTCGCGACGCGCCGACCAGCACGGCATGATCGAGATCGAGCCAGAAGCGATCGTCGGGATCACCGAGCCTGTGCCATGAAAAACTTACCGGTCCGGAAAGCGTGAGCGTGATGCGCATGCCGGTCGGTACGCGCGCGACGCTCACGGCGGTGACTCTCTGATCGGCGGATGGAGCGGGAGAGCCGCTTGGCGTGGGTTCGGCGACGGGCGCCGCGGTTGTGACTCCGTTTATCGGCGACGATGTGTCGACGGGTTCGGGGACAGCAGGCGTGGGCGAAGCGACTTGCGGAGTCGCGGTCGGCAGCGTCGTTGCGGACACCACGACATTGTTGATGCGGGTCACCGCGCTTGGCGTGGCTGCGATCGTGGCCGTCTTCAGCGCTGCTTGATCGCGCGCGATGACGATATCCATCTCCGCGCCGCCGTCACCGCGGCGCGCGACGAAGCTCGCCTTGCCGGCCAGCGCCAGGGTCAGCGTTGTCGTGGGATAACCCGGCGGGCCGTTCTCTGCGATGGTGCCGCGCGCCACAAGACCGATACGACGTTGCACATCGGCAGCGAGGTCGGTGCCGAAGCCGGGAAACGACACGGTCAGCGTACGCGCGCGCGACTGGGCCGCGTACGCACTATGCCAGCTGATAACGCCGGACCCGGCGATGTGCAGGATCGTCCGCGGACCGTCTTGCCGAGAACTGATCGAAAGTATCTGCGGCACGAACACGTACCCGCCGTGGAAGCCGCGCACGCCGAGGCCGAGCGCGCGCGCGAGCGGCAACAGCGGCAAGTACAGTTGTCCGCCCTGCGTGAACGGCGCGAACGGGATCGCAGTCGCGGCGCTGTTGACGCTGACCGCATTGCTTCCGACAGTGAACGTGATGAGCTCACCGTCTGCGCGCGTGATCGCGACGAAACGGGTGCCGGGCTGCCACGCGAGGTGTGCGGCGACTTGATCGAGCATCGCGTTGAGACCCGAGTCGTTGACCGGAGCGACCGGATCGCCGAATGCGATCCCGAGTTTTTCGAACGGGATCTGCCGGCCGGCGACCCAGACTTGTGCCGAAGTCGGCGTGACGGTGGTGGCGAGCGCCGGGACCGGCAAATCGAGTGCCAAAGCGGCGGCCAACGCGATGCCCGCTGCGAGCCGGATCATCATTGGGCGAAGGTCGTGCGCGAGAGCGGTTCGTCCAGTTCGAGTTGACCGCCCGGAAGCGAAGGCACGACGACGCCGTTCAGGCGGATCTGTACCGCCGTTATTCCCGGAATATCGGTGACCGTGTACGTGAGCGACTTGAAGAGCCCGGCTTCATCGCCGGCGCCCCGGCTGAATCTTTTTGTGATCGAGCCTGTGAGGTCGACGACCGCGGTCGCTTCCTTCAGCGAGACTTTGGCACGGGTATCGGGCGGAAATGTGAGGAGATCTGCGGCTGGGTCGAGCGGACCAGCCAAAAGCTGCTCCACGGCGTACTGCGCACGGGCCGCCCCAGACAGCCCCGGCGCGGCAGAGTAATGGAAGGCAACCAGCGTGTCGCTGCCCGCTTTACTGTAGTAGACGGTTATTTGATTGGTCGGAGGCGGCTCTGCGCCCCGATGGTTGCATCCGGCGACGCTCAAAACGAGCGCTATCGTGACTGCTAATCGTGTTCTGCTCGACATCCTGTCGATGATCTATCCCTCCTGCCCGTACAAACGTTTGTTTGGGCAGAGTATGTAGGGCGGACCTTCATGGTCCGCCGTCGATGATGGCCGAAGGGGTCGACGCGAGTCGGCCCCGGCAAACGCAACGTGGGCCGACTGGCGTCGGCCCCTTCATTGCGTGAGGGCTCGCGCGCGAGCGTGCAAGAGCTCGCGTTCGCGAGCGTTTTGCGTGAGCGACGCCGCGCGCTCGAATTCTTTTCGAGCCTCTTCGTGGCGGCCGACCTTTTCGAGCAAGTCACCGCGAACGCTCGGCAGCCAATGGTACTGGGCTAGCGAAGGTTCGTCGTCCAGTCCGTCGACGAGCGCCAGGCCGGCCGCCGGACCGTATGCCATGGCGACCGCAACGGCTCGGTTCAATTCGACGATCGGCGTCGGCGTCAGCTGCGCGAGCGCGTCGTAAAGCGCAACGATCCGCGGCCAATCAGTCTCACCGGCTGTTCGGGCGCGTGCGTGGCATGCGGCGATCGCGGCTTGCAACGCGTACGGTCCGAGCGCGCCACGGAGATCCTCGGCGCGCTTGAGGGCGGCGAGGCCGCGCCGTATCAGCAGGTAGTCCCAGCGTCCTCGATCTTGGTCTAACAAGAGAATGGGCGCTCCCGATGGCGAGACACGCGACTTCAGACGCGACGCCTGTATTTCCATCAAGGCGACAAGACCATGGACTTCCGGCTCAGCCGGAGCCAGTTCAGCCATGATGCGACCGAGGCGCAGGGCGTCTTCGCACAGCGCCGGTCGAAGCCAATCCTCTCCGGCCGTCGCCGCATATCCCTCGTTGAAGATGAGATAGAGAACTTCAAGCACGGACGACAGTCGTCCGGCGCGATCGGCTCCGCTCGGCACCTCAAACGGCACGCGAGCTTCCGCCAGCGTTCGCTTGGCTCGTACGATCCGCTGTGCGATCGTCGGCGTCGAGACGAGAAAAGCGCGCGCGATCTCTTCTGTCGTCAAGCCGCCGAGCAGGCGAAGCGTCAGCGCGACTCGCGCATCGGTTGTGATGATCGGATGGCACGCGATGAACATGAGGCGCAGGAGATCGTCGCCGACGCCATCGTCGGCCCCATCGAACGCCGCCACGGTCAGTTCGTCAGCGGCTTCCAGGCGATGGCCGATCTCTTCGCTCTTCTCTTCCAGACGCTTCAATCGGCGAAAGACGTCAACCGCGCGGTGTTTCGCCGCGGTCATGAGCCACGCGCCTGGATTGTCAGGAATGCCTGACTCGGGCCACTGCTCGAGCGCCGCGACGAGTGCGTCCTGCGCGAGATCCTCCGCAAGGCCGACGTCGCGGACGAATCGCGTTAGTCCGGCGATGAGGCGCGCCGACTCGATACGCCAGATCGCATCGATCGCGCGATGCGCTTTCGATGCGACCGTTGCGTCAGGTTCGCTCACATCTATACGTTAGGCTTGGCGCCGGCCGAGGCTGCCTTCTGGTTCCCGACAATCTCTTCGAAGTCCGATTCCTCGAAAATCTGGCGGATTTCGATCTCGGAGTCGCCGGCATGCGGGTTGGGGCAGCGCTTGACCCACTCGATGGCTTCCGCCAACGATTTGACTTGCCAGATCCAAAAGCCGGCGACCAGTTCTTTCGTCTCTGCGAACGGACCATCCACGACCGTACGCTTTGACCCGGAGAACTGCACGCGCGCGCCCTTCGAACTCGCTTGCAGGCCGTCGGCGGCGAGCAGCATGCCGGCTTTAGCGAGTTCTTCGTTAAATTTTCCCATAGCTTCGAGGAGTTCGAAACTCGGCATCACGCCCGCTTCCGATTGCTCGTTCGCTTTGACCAAAACCATGACTCGCATCTACTTCTCTCCTTTACTTGCAACTCTGCGTGAGCCCCGCATCGTCGACCTACTCGCACCGCAGCGGTCTCTACTCACGCGTCGATTTTGGCACGGCGATTTCGACACTCGCTGTACCGCTACGGGGAATTTTCGAGCCGGCTAAGCGCCGACTCGATGGGTCAATCGTGATGGTGATGTCCGGCGTGCGGATCTGAGCCTCGATTACCCCACCACACGAGAAGCCCGACGATCGCGAGAAACAGTATGTTCAAGATCGTCGTATAGTCAAAGCTGATCTGTTCCACGGCCATCAAGAAATTTCCCGACGGGCGCGGCGTCAAATGCAAGGAGCCGAACACAGCGTCCACGAGTAAGCCTGCGACGACCATCGAGAGATAGAACACCGCGACCATGCGCAACGCGAGCGCCCAACCGTAATACTTCCGATAGATGTCGACGAGCGGCAGCACGATCAGGTCGGCGTAGAGAAACGCGATGACGCCGCCGAAGGTGCTGCCGCCGTTCCAGAGGACTGCCGCGAGCGGCACGTTGCCGATAGAACAGACGAAGCTGAGAAAGGCGATGACCGGTCCGATCGAAGCGTTCTCGACGACTCGAAACAGCGTTGGCCCCCCGGTGACGAACAAATGCTGCCACCACGTCGCGGGCACGCCGACGGCGAGAAAGCCGGCTATCAGGAAGCCTAAGATCAGATCGGTCTGCAGCATGGACCAATCCATCTCGAAGTAGTGCGCGATATAGCGCCAGCCCTCACCGGATCGCAGTTTCTCCATCAACGTGGCACCGGGGGCGAGCATGTCGCCGTGATCGTGCTGGTGCGTCGAGCCCGTTTCCACATGCGCGCGCCCGCGTTCCACCAACGCCGGCGAAATGAAGAGTTTCGCAAAGAGCGCGAAGATCGCGATCAGCACGAGTCCGCCGACCCACTCTGCGACGACGAACGGCCAGCCCATCAGCCGCCAGAGAATAAAGCCGAGCTCGATCACGAGATTCGTCGAGGCGAACATGAATGCCATCGACGTCGTGAAGTTCGCACCGCGTTTGAATATCGATTTCGCGGTCGCCGCCGCCGCGTAGCTGCACGACGAACTCGCCGCACCGAGAAGCGCGGCAAGTCCGAGTTCACGGAACCCGGCGCGACCGAACAGCGCAGCCATCCCGCCTTTCGGCACGTACGCCTGCACCATCGCGGAGAGGATGAACCCGAGCAACAGCGACCAGAGCACCGCCCAGAACATCGCGAACGACGCGTAAAGCCACTGGCTGATGAAATGTACGACGATCATCGATCTACCGCTGCCTGCGCGCGTTTCACATCGGCGGCATGTCGAAGGAAGCCGCAGGCTCGAGGCAAATCATGCGGCTCTGCTTCGTGCGACGTTCGAATCGAGGGTGCGATGGGCAACCAGCTTTCCTATAAAGTCACGGGAATGGATCTGAGCGGATACATGGTCAAGGATGCGGCACGAGCGATCGCCTTCTACCGCGACGTGCTCGGCCTAGAACCGGTGACGATCTATCCGGACAATCGAGGCGCAGAATACGAACTCGCCGACGGCACGACCTTCGGACTGTGGGGCGGCGGCGGGGTCGTCATGCCGTTTCAGCCGAGCAACGGAATATTGTTCGCGGTCGACGATCTCGACGCTGCGGTAGCTGCGCTCAAGGCCAAGAGCATCCCCGTCCTCATGCAGCACGACACGCCGGTCTGCTCCATGGCGATGATCAACGACACCGAAGGCAACATGATCACCTTCCACAAGCGCAAGGCGATGTGACTTTGTCGTCGACCGTTTAGGCCGGGCGTCGAGCGCCCTTCGTCTATGCCCCGCGCGTCCGTGCTTCGCGCAGTTCCCGCTGAACCGGCCATTCTGAAAAGGCGAAGATTAGGACGATGATGAGGTTGACGATCGGAATGAGCAACAGCAAGCTGAGCGCGCCCGAATAACCGGCCTTCGACGCGATCGTCCAGTTGATCCACAGACTTAAGATGAGCAGGCCGATGCCTATGAGGACCCCGACGATGCCCATGCCCGCGATGGCGGCGAAGGCGCCCGCGGACGCGTTGGTGGCCGCATCGCTATTGGCATCTGCGAGCAGCAAAACAAAAAGAAGCGGAGAGATCATGACGACACCTCTTTCGGACAGCATGTGTGCCGGAACGACCGTTCGCCCGCTTCCTCGCTAAACCCCTGGACTATCGGACAAGAGGAGCCGGGAGAAAAACGAGGGCAAGCGCTGCTTGCCCTCGTCACGTGTCATTCCACCCCGGCGAATTTGAAGCCCTTGATCGAGCCTATGCCGGTCGTGTTGTCGTAACCCGTGTGCGCGCTGAAGCCGCCGTTTGAGCCGATCTTTATGTCGTGGAATACGGTGTAGCCATGCGCCTTGAACGCCGCATAGATGTTCGGGTTGACGTACCCGAAGCGCTTCCCGTCTTTCTGATTGATCGTCACCTGCAGCGCGCAGTACGTCGGCGACGACCACGATGTGCCGCCGATCGGACCTTGGAACGCGCCGCCGAAAAAGAACGAGAAGCCCGTAGATGGATCTGCTGGGAACGCGATGTCGGGCACGTTCCGATGTGTGGTGGACGCAAGTCCCGGCACGCCGACCTGGTATGTGGGAATCGGCAGAACTGCCGACACGCCGCCGCCGGTCCCAGACCATGTGCGCTCGGACATGTACATCGCATGCGAGTTCACGAACAGCGATGTGCCGCCGACCGAGACGAAGCGCGGTTCCACCGCAGGCGTCGATTGGCCGGTCGTGGAGCTGCACTCTTGTGAGCCGCCGTCTCCCGCTGACGCGCTAAAAGTGATGCCTTTGGCTTCGCCTTGCGTCGCGATGTGGTTGGCCGCTTTGGCGTACGGCTGGTCATCCGTCTCGCAGACGCCGAAGCTTGAATTGACCACGTCGACTTTGTTGTCGGAGACGATCCTGTTATACGCGCTTTCGCCAGGCGCGTCGATCGGATCTTCGAGGATATAAAGGTAGATATCGGCGCCGGGCGCGAGCGATGCCATCGTCTCGACATCCAGCGTGGCTTCGACGACAGCCGGATCACTGGGGCTCCAAGCGCCCGTGCCCTGGATGAGCGTGCGGTGCGTCTTTCCGGTGCGCGTCTCGCCGAAGAACGTCAAGAACGACTTGATGTCTGAATCTTTCACGGTGCCGGCCACGTTAGCGACCGCATGGCCCGTGCCGTCGAAGCCGTGCTGCACCGGGAAATCGAAACCTGTCGCAAGGGCGACGGGACCGAATCCGCCGTCGGGTCCGTGAAGCATGCCGCCGACGGTGTCGGGCTGCACAGCCAGACGCCGACCGCGGACCCAATCGTATTGGGCTTTGTTGAGATTATCAAAGCCGGAGATCGCGACCACGTCGTTTTGCAGCTCGTCCGGCACTATCGCAGGGCGCGCGTTTGCGTAGCGCAGCCCGTATCCGTTCTGAAAGACTTTGTGTATCTCGGTTTTAAAATACGCGTCCGCCGCTTGCGCCGGACCTTCAACGTTGAGCAACGTGCGATTGTTGTACGTGCCGGTGACGCGGAAACCCGCGCGCTGCATCGTCTGGGCTACGCGCGCATAGTCTGCTTGGGATGGCGCGAAGTAGGCATTGAATTGATAGTTGTTCAGGAAGCGCCCGAAGTACGGTGAAGACGGATCGCCTTGCGCATCGACGAGCCGCGATAGTTCGGCCTCATGGCGATAGTGGAGCGTGATCGCGAGTGAGACGACTTGCGAGCGCGAGGCGATGCCGAGATCGCGCACATCGCTGCGAACGGGAACGTTTGCTGCAACGGCGGGCGTGAGTTGCGCATTCGCTCGGTGTGGTGCGCCGATCAGCAAGAGCGCCGCAGCTGCCGGCACGATGAACTGCTGGAATCTGACCATGACCCCTCCAAAGAAAGATTGTGATTCCATACAGTGTACGCTTGAGGCGCAACTGCGAACAAGGCCCAATTCTATTCAGCGATGCTGGCGGTTCTCAACCTCAACAGCTCTAGAATTGTGGTGGCATCATTTCGGCACTATTCTGGAGCGTTAACTCTTATGCGGACAAATCGCATCGTAGATGCCAAACGCGCACCAGTCAGACTGCGGCACGCCGTACTCCCGCATCTCAGCGACTCCGATAGCGCCGCCGCCGCCTGCGATCCTATGCCATCCGCCGACTCTCTTTTTGAAGAGTGTCGCTCCGCCTCCGCCCCCGTACCATCCGCCAATGGCATAGTTGGCTGAAACAACGACGTAGGGTATCAGCCTTCCATCCATTTGCCGGCGAATAGCCTCAATATCTTGAACAGGGCCCGAATCGTTCCGCACTCCGCGGCATGGCCGATCATTTTTCGGCGCCGGCAGACTTCGCATCAGCCTCGCACCGTCTCCCCGAGAGATCCCGTGCCCGTCTATCTGACATTGAAAGTAAAGAACGTCGAGTGCTTGCCAGCCGAACGAAAATCGCTCGACGAGGATCGGCTCGATGACCGCAGACCCTTCCATCAGGCCGCCGTGCGTCAAAACGGCGGCGTATCGTCCCACGACGTTCATGCGCTCGACGACGGCTACCGTTCCTTTGGGCTGATAGAGCGCGTTCAGCGCAGCTTGTTGAGGCGATGACGCGAAGTTAGCGAACGCATAGGCCGCAAATATTGCGATCACGATGCACCCCTCTGATTCGGCATCATAGATTCGGATTCGCGCGCTGCTGGACGAGCGCGTCGATCGCGGTCATCTGCTGTCGAACGATATCCAGCGCGCTGGCCTGCGCGTCGCGATCGCGCCGCAGCTCGGCGTTGCTTTCGCGCAGCTCTTCGAGCTGTTGGCGCAGCGTTTCGGCCTCGAGGTGATCGTACGCGGCCCCGGCGGGCATCGCAAGCTCGCGCAAGCTGCGGATCTCGTCGGGATCGAGCGCCTCGCCGCCCACGTGGCCGCCGTAGAGCGCAATCGCGGCGACCTCGTGTCGGATGACGATCGGCACCGCGAGAAGCGGTTGCTGCAATCCTGTCGGCATATCGGGGCGCGCATAACGGACGTCGGACAAGCGGACCGGTTCCAATTCGGCTTGCAACAAGACGACGAGATGATCGGACGCTTCGAGCGACTCCGTCGAACCATCCCAGCCTAAAGCGAAGCGCCGTCGAAACGATCCGTTACCTTGGCGCCGAAAGACGGCGCTCGACGAAAGTTCCAGAGCACTTTCGGGATCGGCCGAAAGTGTTTCATCGACGAAATCGACCGACGGTGCATGCGGCAGCATCCGCGCCACGCGCGCCAACCGTTTTTCAGCGAGATGGCGGCGGCGGAAGAGCACGCTGTCGACGAAATGATCTACCCGCCCGTGCATCGTGTTGAGCGAGAATCCAATCGTGACCGCAACGACGATCTCAACGACAAACGCGAGCTGCGTGCGCTCCAGCCACTTACTGATGAAAAAGTCGATGAGCGCGAAAACCCCGACGAGTATCGCCGTGAGGATTGTATAGACAAGCGTTCGGCTCGCGACAAAGCCGACGTCGATGACGCGGTGACGGATCGTGCCGTACGCGACCGCAACGGCGAAAAGCGAGAGAGAGAGCGATGCTAAGATCGGGATGAGCGCGTTGGCGATGGGATTCGTATAGATCGTATTGACGACGATGCCACCGGCGTCGAGCGCGACGTAGAGCGCAAACGTCGAGATCACGGGTAGTAGCCGTTGGCGAGCGCTGCCGCGCGCTGCCGCGAGCGAAGAGGCGAGAGCGACGAGCGCCACGATTCCCACAAGCGCCGGAAAGATGTAGTCGGCGATGAGCCCGACGACGTAGGGAGGGGGCGAAGAGCCCACGAGAATGTCGGCTGCGAAGTACACAGTCATAGCGAGGTAAACACAGCCAATCGGAATCGCGGCGCGATCGAGCGTTCGAAGCCAACCGCTCGGGTTGTCTCCGGGGAAGCGGCTGACGAATATGAGCAAGCCCGCAAACGTGATGGCGTTGCCGACGAGCAGACTGATCGACGTGAGGAAAAAGATGTCTGGCGTCGACCAAGGGTATGCAACCGACGTTGCCGCTGCCGCGATGCCTATCGCCAAGAAACCCCAGGTCATGCGACCCGGTCGCATAAACACGAGCCAGATGCCGAGCGCGCTGATCAGTACACCGGAGATAAATACCGCGATGCTCGATAGCTGGGAGCCGACCTGGGGGACGGCGCGCAGCGTTACGGTCCTGCGGTTGCCGCCGTTCAGGACGTTTACCGTGAGCTTATCGCCGATCGCGACAGCTTCGGGCACCTCGAGATTCACACGACCGATGAGCGGGAGGCTCGCGAAGTCGATCTTGTCGCCCGGCCGGATACCGGCGTTTGCCGCGGGCAGGTTGGGAGACACTGAGATGATCGTCGCGCCGTCGGCGCCGACATTCCAGCCGAAGACACCGAAGCCGAACTGCGTGCTCGCTATCAGCGCGACGAAGCTGAGAATGATGAGTGCGACGCACAGCACGACAATCGCCACCGTGATGAATCTCGGTGTCGCCGGCGCGGTTGATTCCGCTTGCACGGTGCGTAATTTCACGGCGGCGGCCGTCAACGCCTTGAACAGCCGAGACTGCTTTGTTACCGGCGCCGCCAATGTTAGCGGAGAAAGCACGCGGTGAATCCAACCGATTCGATGCGTTCGGCGGCGCGGCGATCACACGCGCGTATTGCTGATATCCGATGAAGGCAAAAACTATGCGAAAAATGGGCGTTCTCAGGAACTCTTTTCATCCGTTTTTATCGGTCTGCGTGGCGGCCGCGCTTGTGCTGCCTATGGTCTCCGCCGCGTCTGCGGGAGCTTCCCCGGGAGCGGCCGCTGAGAAGCCATACATCTCGTGCTCGACGTCAGGCGGTGCAGGGATCAACACCTACATCACGGGCGTTTTTCAAACCACGTATCCAGTAAAATATCTGCCGAGCGGGGGATATCTCGTCGATCAATCAGTGCTCGATCGCTTCTACGCGTACCTGACGAAGAAAGGCTACCATTTTAAGCCCGGCAGCAACTATGGCTGCGTCGTAGAACCGACCAAGGCGCAGGCTGAGGCCGCCCAACGTAAGCGGTATGAGAGCGGCGGCTGCTCGAACTGCGGCAAAGTTGTGGAGACCGGTTGGAAAGACACGCCGTAGCATTCCGCATGGCCGCCCGTTGGAAGTGGCTTCTCGTCGCATTGTGCGCGCTCTGCGCCGCGCGCCTCCTCGTCAACACCGTCGCCCTTTTCGGCCTCGGCGGACCTCCATGGTTTGGTTGGTGGGACGCAAACTTCTACACGAACGGCCGCCCCTACACGATCATCTTCGATCCGCCCGCGCCGGGCGGCGCAGCCGCGCTCGGCGGCGTGCGCGGAGGCGATACGCTGGATCTCCGCGAGCAAAGCCTCGATTCGCGCCTCGATCTCTTCACGCAGCCGATGTCGGGCAAGCCTGTCCACCTCATCGTCCACCGCGGGCGGAGCACCGTGGAGCTAGACGTAGCGCCGGCTCCGATCTGGCAGGTCAATGCCGGCCTAAAGGCCACTCGCGGGCTGCTGCAACTCATTGGCGGGTTGCTCCTGATCGGCTGCGCGCTGCTCATCTCGTTGCGCCGGGCCGATTCCGTCGACGCGCGCCTCCTTGCCGGCATGCTGCTTCTCTTGAGTGTTGCCGTCGTCGGTACGGTACCGAGCTCGATCGGAACCTTCCTGATCTCGATCGCGGGCGGGATCTGCGTTCCGGCTGCGCTCGCGTTGATGATCGCACTCTCCTCTCGATTCGGCGCTCGCAGCCGTGCGCGAACAGTTATGGAAATACTCGCCTATGGCGCCATCGGTCTGGCAATCATCCGGACCTTCGCGTTCTTCTATGCGCTGGTCACGTTACGTGTCGACCCCTACGTCTACGGGCCCAACTCGATTGCCATCATCCAGACGATCGCAAACATCGCGATGCTAATTGTGGTGGGCATGGCGGTCGCAGCCACGCCGTCAACGGAGCGGCCGAGAGCCGGATGGCTTCTGCTTCCGATACCAATCGCGCAAGTAGCGAGCATCCTTTTCCTAAGGCTCGGAGTCAACGTCGCGCACACGTGGGTGTTGCAACAAGTGGTCGGGAATCTCGGCTATCTCTGCCTCGTCATCGGTGCACTCGCCATCACGTACGCGCTGCTGCGGCGACGCGTCCTCGATTTCGAGTTCATCGTCGGACGCACCGTCGTCGTGGCGACGGTGTCGCTCATCGTCGTCGCCGCGTTCACGTTATTAGAATGGCTGCTCGGCACGGCGCTCGCGGGCATCGGCAAAACCGGCGGCATCGTCGCAAACGCGGCTCTGGCGCTCGCGCTGGGCGTCTCATTGCGCTACATCCATCGGCGCGTCGACGCGTTTGTCGACGCAACCCTCTTCCGCAAGCGCCACGAGGATGCGCGCGCCCTGCTGGCTTTTGCGAAGGAAGCGGCTTTCGTCACCGACCCGGATGCGTTGATCGATCGCGCGATCGCCGACATCCGCGCGCATACGGATGCGCGAAGCGCCGTAATCTACGTTGACGGCGAAGGATCCTTTCACCCGGCGCGCTCGTACGGCGACGGCACAGCGGCTGCGGTTGGTCCAAACGACGGCGCGATCCTCGCGCTCAAGGCTTGGCACCATCCGATCGACCCGCATCGGTCCCCGTCGTCGCTCGACGGCGCCCTTGCCATTCCGATGTTAGGCCGAGGCCGGTTGTTGGGCGTACTGCTCCTCGGCGAGCGCGCCGGCGGCGAAGCCTATGCGGCAGACGAGATCGAGACGCTGTCGCAGTTCGCGTCGGGAGTCGGGGCGGCGTTGGAATCGCTTGCGATACGTGGCGAGGCGCACTCAGTAAGCGCATCCCTCGCGAAGATCCAGACGACGCTCGATGCTATGCACGATGTGATGACGCGCATCGATGCGCGTTTCCGATCGTCGCCGAGCTGAGAATTCCGAGTTAGGTTCGCGAATGTGCACCTGGGGCTTCGATTCCGAGCAGCGCCGATAATCTGCGCTTGCCGCACCCCGTCACGGAAATTGCCGCGAAGCGAAGCGTAAACGTCGGCTCCGTCACTGATGGCGGTAGACGTTCTCCTGTCACGAAGACTCCATCTAAGTCGTAGACCATGTGCCCGCTTGTCGGGTCGTCGATGTGCACGTGGGTGATCGTCTTTCGGTCGGACATCATGCGAACGAGCTTTGGGCCGTCGGATGCGTTCGCCAGTCCGATGTACAGTCTATTCGTGCTGCAAATCCATCCAGTTCCGGTGATCTCGTTAACGAGGATACGACCGGTCTCCGCAGACCAAAACGTCGCAGGAGCATGAGCGGAAGGATATTCTGACGTCACAGGTGACCCCGTCAACATTGGCCGCGGTGTCGAGCCAATTCGCGAGGCGGGGTTCGACGAGTTTGCCCCGGCATGCGAGTGCGCTGAATGTGCACAGGCCGTCTGCACGAGACAAAGCGCGATCGCAAACCAACCTGGAACGCGGGTAAGCCAGGTTCTCATGCGGAGAGGTTAGTTGCCCCTTCACATCTGTGGAGTTGTGGGATAATGGGGACTTGGTGGAGGCGACCGGAGTTGAACCGGTGTCCGAGAAGACCCCCACGAAGGCATCTACAAGCTTATCTCGGGTTTTGATCTCGCGACTGCGTACGCTCCCGAGCGAGCTTACCGCTGCCGCCAACCCCGATCAATTTCCCGAACGCGTCGTGGTCCCCGCGCTCGGTAGCCGAACTTTTTTGACATCCGCGGGCCCGTGCCGGCGCCGTTGCCCCGCGGACGTAGTAGCCTAAGTTAGGCTGCTAGTGCGTATTCGCTATTCGCGTTTATACGGTTTCCGATCGTTTAAGGAGAGCTCGGAACTCCGCTTGCTTCCTTCGCCTGGGCACAGCCCGTCGAGACCGTGACGCCCCCACGCCGGATGATTCTACCCTATTAGACGGACGCGACGCAAGCGATGCAGGTCGGCGCCGTCCCGCCGGACGCCGACCTGCGAGGAGCACGTTAGGGTGTTGTTCGCTTCTCTTCGCTCTCATCGTGCAAGATCAGCGATGCGATCCATGAGATGATCGTCACAGCGATCGCGCCCCAGATCGCGGCCCAGAGACCGGGCACGTGGAAGCCGGGTACGAGATTGAGGACCCATTCGAAGATCAACCCGTTGATGATCAACGTGAACAATCCGAGCGTGAGTATGACGAGCGGACACGTGAGGACCATGAGTATCGGCCTGATGATCGCGTTGGCGATGCCGAGCACGAGCCCGCCGATCGCGATGGCCGTCAACGAATCGGCCCGAATCCCAAAGAAATTGAAATGCGCGATGAGCCAGAGCGCGAGCGCGTTCACGATCACGCGTATTATGAATCGCATCTAAGTGTTCAACGCCTCCTTGATGGAGTGTGCGACCGATGCCGATATCCCGGGAACCGTTCGGAGCTGCTCTTCCGACGCGCGGCGAACGCCGGAAGCGGAACCGAATTTTCGCAGCAGCGCCTTTTTCCGGGCGGCGCCGACGCCGGGAACGGCATCGAGCGGCGACGCTATCTGACGCTTGCCGCGCAACGTCCGGTGATACGTCACCGCGAAGCGATGCGCCTCGTCTCGAACCCGCTGGACGAGGTGCATTGCCGGCGAGTTTGCCGCAAGGAGCACGGGCTCCGCTTCGCCCGGCAAATACAGCTCCTCGAACTGTTTTGCAAGAGCGGCCGCCGGAATCGCCACAAGGTCGAGTTCGCGCAGGACTTCGAGCGCCGCATTGAGCTGACCGCGGCCGCCATCGATCAAGAGCAGATCCGGACGCCGGGAGAACTTCTTCTCCTTTCCCTCCGCGGGTTCGTTGAGATAGCGCAGCCTGCGGCGCAGCATCTGCGCCATGTTCGCGAAATCGTCGTTGCCGTCGCCTTGGATCTTGAAGCGGCGATAGTCCGACTTGCGCGGCCGGCCGTCTTCGAACACGACCATGGATCCTACGACGTCGGTTCCCTGCACATGCGAAATATCGAAACACTCGATGCGGCGCGGCTGCGTCGGCAGATTCAAGGCCGACGCGATCTCCACCAACGCCGTGGAAGTGCGTTCGTCGGCGACCGCCGTCCGCGTAAGATGATCGGCGAGATGCTGTTCCGCGTTGCGCCGTACTTTGCGCAAATAGTCGGCGCGTGGTCCGCGCTCCGGCGCGAGGATACGGACGCGGTTGCCGCGCTTGCCCGACAGCGCACGCTCCACGCCTGCACGGTCGGGGATGCGCGATTCGAGCATGATCTCTTTTGGTATCACCGGCGCGCGCGCGTAATATTGCTGGACGAATTCCGCGAGCACCTCATCGGGCCCGCGGCCTTCGGTGCCCTCCAAAATAGACGACTCCTGTCCAACGAGCAAACCTGCGCGCACGAAGAAGACCTCCACGCACGACACGCCCTGACCGTGCGCCGCCGCGACCACGTCCATGTCGATGCGGCTGCGCCAGACCACTGCTTGACGGGCCATGATGCGGTGCAGATCGGTCAGACGATCGCGCAAGCGCGCCGCCTGCTCGTAGGCCATGTCGTCCGACGCCTTCTGCATCTCGCGCTCGACGCGCGCGACGAGCGCATCGTAACGGCCTTCTAGAAACAATGCGACCTCTGCGACGATGGCGTCGTATTCCGCTTCGGTCTGCAAGAAGGCACACGGAGCCATGCAGCGTTTGATGTGATACTGGAGACACGGCCGACGATACGTCACGCCGATCTCGCCTGTGCAGGTCCGCAACGGGAACGCACGCCGCACGATCTCGATCACCTCGCGCAGCGCCGCGGCGTTGGTGAACGGGCCGAAATAACGGCCGCCGTCATCGATCAGTTTGCGCGTGAAGATGAGGCGTGGGAACCGTTCACCCATCGTCAGCTTCAAGTGCGGATAAGATTTGTCGTCTTTCAACCGGATGTTGAACGGCGGCCGGTGCTGCTTGATGAGATTGCATTCGAGCAGCAGCGCTTCCGTATCGTTGGCGACGATGATCGTGCGGATATCGCGGACGAGGTCGACCATCGCATCGGTGCGCGCTTGATGCGGGCGACCTGGTTGGAAATACGACCGGACGCGCGAACGCAGGTCGATGGCTTTGCCGACGTAGAGAACTTCGCCGCGCTCGTCCAGCATCTGATAGATGCCGGGCTCGGCGGGCAGCCGTTCCAGCGCATTGCGGACGTTGTCGTTGATTGTGGTCGCGGTCATGGATGTTCGTATTGTTCGACGCTAGGGCAAGCGATGCTTGCCCTAGGGATTGGTCGGGTCGGTTTGTTTGGCGGCCGCGCGCTGCGCGCCCGATCGCAAGTGCGACCAGATCCAGAAACCGATCGCCGCGACGATGACCAGGATCAAGAGCAGCGCAAATCTGTGGAAGAGACCGGTGAGGGCGTACCAATGGCGGCCAAGCGCGAGGCCGACGTAGGCAAACCCCGTGCACCAGATCGTCGCGCCGATCAGCGTGAAACCGATGAAGCGCCAGAACGGCATGCGCACGACGCCTGCCGGCAACGACGCGACAGCGCGCACCGCGGGCAGGAGCTTGCAGAGCAATACCGCTCGCGACCCGAATCGAACGATCCAATTGTGGGCGTGCTCGAGCTCGCGCTCGCGGATGAAGATCAGCCGGCCGAACCGCATGACAAGCGGCCGGCCGCCATAGTATCCGATCCCGTACGCGATAGCGGCACCGATCGTGTCTCCGGCTGTCCCCGCGATGATGACTCCCGGCAGCAAGAGCTCGCGCGTGTAGGCGAGATAACCGCCGAACGACATCATGACTTCGCTCGGAAGCGGCACGCCGATCGCCTGCAGCATCATGCCGATCGCGATGCCGCCGTATCCGAGATGCCGGATGAGATCGAGCACCCACGCCGTGACGATCTGAAAAAGATGCATGATCAGCGCGCAGGTAGGGTTGCGCGAAGGCCGGCGAGCACGCGCGCGGCAACGCCGCCGCCATCTTCTACGATCGCGTCGATGATGTCACGGGGCTGCACGGCCTGCGGACCGCCGCTGCGAGCGCAGGCGGCGGCGAGCACTCGTTGGACGCGCGGCGTGATGAGAACGCCATCCCACGGATGGTCGGCTGGATCACCCATGGCGGCGAAAAGCGCGCGCTTCACATCGTAGCGGTCGAGATGGGCATCGTGAAAAAATGCCGCGATATCCGGTGTCGGATCGATCGTCATAGCGAGCAGGATGTGCTCGGTTCCAAGAAAGTAGTGGTTCGCGTTGCGACATTCTTGTTCGGCGAGCTTTATGACGGCGCGCGCTGCAGAACCATAGTGCGAGAACATCGGCGACCCTATTACGACGATCGGCATCGGGGCGACAGGATTTGAACCTGCGGACCTCTCGGTCCCGAACCGAGCGCTCTACCAAGCTGAGCTACGCCCCGACCGGTGCCGACCGGCAATCGTTCGTTCGTGCGTTCATCGCCTCCTTGCCCGGCAGCGTATGGTGCGGGGAAACACGCGCGTTACCCAGAACATTCCGGCCCGCAGCAAGGCTTATCATTTCCATCTCGGAGTCGTGCACTTCATGCGCTATCTCATCGTCGGTTGCGGCCGCGTCGGATCCACTCTCGCAAAACGTTTAGCGCGAGCGGGCCACTCAGTTTCGGTCGTAGACGAAAGTTCGGCCGCCTTCCGCCGTCTCGGCCGCGATTTTCCCGGCAGTCTCGTGCTTGGCACGGGCATCGATGTGGATGTGCTCAAGCGAGCCGGCGCCGATCGGGCCGACGGTTTCGCCGCCGTGACGCAAGGCGACAACCGCAATATCATGGCTGCGTTGATCGCGCAGCAGCATTTCAAGATCAAGCACGTCGTGGCGCGCATCTACGACCCGGAGCGATCGTCCATGTATCGCGATTTCGGGATCGCAACGATCTGCCCCACCACCGTCGGCGCGCGCCTCATGGCGGATGCACTCGAGGAGCATAACTTCCGCGTATTGCCGTACGAACGGCCCGATGTCGAGATCATCGAGTTCGTGGTGGGCGAAAGCGCGCGCACCAAACTCGTGTCCGAGCTCACGATCGAGGGCAAGACGCAGGTCTGCGTCGTGGTGCGCCGCGACGGAGCATCGCGAATTCCCACGCCGGAAATGCGGCTTGAGGCCGGCGATCGCATCGTGGCGTCCGTTCAGCCAGAATTCCTGGACGAATATCGCAAGACCATCGAGGCCACATTGGCCAAGGCAGGTTAAGTGTTCATCATCGTCGTCGGCGGCGGCAAGCTCGGCACATATCTCGCCAAAGCTTTGCTCGAACAGCAGCATGAAGTCATCGTCATCGAGAAAGACGAGCGTAAAGCCGAGCGCCTTTCCCAGTTCTTGGAACGCGAAATCGCGCACGTGGGCGACGGCTGTGATCCGCTCGTCCTCGAAGAAGCCGGGGTCATGCGCGCCGACGTCGTCATCGCGGACACCGGCGACGACGAAGACAACCTCGTCATCTGCCTCGTCACCAAGCGCAAGTTCCACAAACCGCGCACGATCGCGCGTATCAACAATCCGAAGAACAAGCAGATCTTTGAGGAACTGGGTATCGATTCGGTCGTGAGCGGTACCGAAGTCGTCATGAAGATCGTCCAACAGGAAGTGAACGTCAAGGATATCTCCCCGCTCATGACGTTCAAAGGCGGTAACCTCGAGCTCGTGCAGCTCTCGATTCCGTCCACCTCGCCCGCGAGCCATCGCCGTCTCGCGCAACTTCAGTTGCCGAAGCATGCCGTGATCGTCGCACTCGAACGAGCGGGCGACCTCCTCGTTCCCGACGGCGACACAGAGGTCAACGCCGGGGACACGATGCTCATCGTCACGCAACCCGGCGCTGCGCCCGAACTCAAAGCGCAACTCGTAGGCTAAATCTGTTGAAGGGGCCGACGCCAGCCGGCCCACGTTGTTTGTTGAAGGGGCCGACGCCAGTCGGCCCACGTTGTTTGTTGAAGGGGCCGACGCCAGTCGGCCCACGTTAAAAAAAAGAGGGCCGACCGGCGTCGGCCCCTTCCGTTTGATTGTCTACCGGCTAACGCGCGGGCATCACTACCTGCGCGTTAAGCGCCTGCGCGACGCGCGTCTGCATGAACTGCAGGTGCGCGAGCGTCTCTTCATCGATGGACTTCGACATCTGCACCTGCCGGAGCGCGGATTGGAGCTGCACGAGCTTCGCGCGCGCGAGCGCCTGCGCGCCCGATGGCGTTCCGGGTTGCGGCGCGATCGCCATCCGTATCAGCATTCCCGCATACGCCTCTTGGAGATTGCGTCGAATCGCTGACAAGCCGGAGATGCTTCCGCCCGACAGATCGCCGAACACGCTGCGCTGCGCCCAGTCGAACAGATCGCTCGTGCTCATCGTCTGTCCGCGCTGCCCGGTGAGCGAGAGCGCGTCGAGCCGCTGCAACACGGCGGGTTGGAACGCCTGACCCAGCACGTTGAGCTGCCACGCGCCGACAACATCGATGACCGGCACGTCATGGCGCGGCGGTGGATTGTATGCCCAAGCGGCACCGTTCCACGGCGACCATTCGGCGTAGGTCATGGTGTTCAACAATCTCGGCGAGAACTGCCAAGCACTGTCCGAGAAAAGGTACTTGTCCAGCACGCCCCACGCACGAAGTTCTTCCGATCGGGGCACAGGGGTCAACGGCACGGTGCTGCCAGGATCGCCGGCATGCGCGCGCGACAGGTACTGCCCCGCAACGAAGTGGTCTGCCATCCGGACGTCATAGCCATAGCCCCCGAAGACGTCGGTGAATGAGTCTAGAGAGCGCTGATACGACTCGCCGCCGCCGGGCATGCGCCGGTCAAGCGTGTGCAGCAATGATTGCGACAAATCCATCTGCGACGATAGCCATCCCAGCGTGTTGTTCGACAAGTCAAATTGGTTGACGCGCGGATCGACCGCATGACCGCTGGGCCAGGACACATCTTCGTCGGATGCAAAGCGGTACATCGGATCAGACCACTTCGTAGCCCACGAGCGAAGGGTAGTCAGTTCGGCTTGCGGCGTCGTTGCGTTCGGTATCGCGGCGTATCCGTAATGAATCGCATAATAGTCGTACGGTCCGAGGACGATCTGCCAGTACTGGCCTTGCGGCGTGCCGTTCGGCCAGATGTTCATCGGCGCGTATTCCATCACCGACGTCGCGATGCCGTATCGCGAGGTGAACGCCTTGCTCTGCAGCTGCTTCGCGGTGTAAGCTTCCGATCCGATGAAGTTGTGCTGCAGGCCCATATCGTGCCCGGACTCGTGCAGCGCTATGTTCTTCAAGAAGTCGTAGTCGAATTGGTTTTGCGAATACGACGCGCTGCGGCCCAGTAGGTTGAGAGCGACGCTGCCGAAGGCGGCGTGATCGCGCATCGCCTCGCCATACGCGGATTCCGTCGACCCAAAGCCTCGCGAAGCGCTCGATGCCGCCGGCGCGACGAGATCGCGCCATTGGATGTGATTGAAGTACATGAGATCGGCGTCGAAGAGCACGCCCGTGTGAAACTCTTCGCCGGTGCGCGGGTCGATCATCAACTGCGCTTCGGCGAATCCGCCGCCGTTGGACTCGGTCAGCCAGCGCAGCATGTTGTTGCGCACGTCGTCGGGATCAAACGTCGGATCGTTCGGCTGATCTTTGACTTGGATAGCGTTGAGGATGCCGACTTTCGCAAACGCCTTGTTCCACTCCATGATCCCGTCGCGCAGCGCCGGTCGGTACATGTCCGGAACGGCGTTGCTCAAGTAGAACACCATGGGGTTCGTGGCCACGGACGGCCGCGTTGGATCCTGCGGCTTGAAGTTCCAGCGGATGATGTAGTGGAGCTGCCGGCTGTCGACATGATCGGAGCTGAAATCGAGCACCACGTTCGAGAAATAGCCGACGCGATCGTCGGCGATGCGCGGCATGTATCCGTCGTTCGGCGGCGCGACGAGGTTGTAGTCGATGCGGAACGAGATGCTCCGCGGATCCGGCACGTTGTCCACCACGTCGGGGACGTCGGTCACCCAATTCTGTCGGACTTCCAGCAGCACGTTCTGCGGAAACGCTTTGGTCGGGCCGAAACTCGCGGTATCGGTATCCAGCCGATACGAATTCTCCGGCGTCGTCCCCAGCGAGTTCTTCAGCGAATCGCTCAGGTCGATCACGTCGCCGAGGAACGCATCGGCGGAAATCACGATGTCGCCGGTCTTGTCGTCTTCCGCCGCGATTTTCGCGACGCCGACGTTGGAGTCTGCGGTGGTCAGGTCGATCGCTCGCGCATTTGGACTCCCCGCCGGAGCCATGAAGTTCGTGTTGGGCCACGTGATGAACACTTTGTCATCCGTCCGCGAGAAGCGGATCAGCCGAGCGGGAGCGTAGTCGAACGCGCCCGGATAGATGCCGAAGCCGCCGAGGCCGTTCACCGGCACGGCGCTCTGGATGAAATCCGTGTCCAATTGATCTTTGCGCAGCTCGAGGTAGACTTTGCCATCCTTGCGCCAGACGGTGAACAAGCCCGGCTGGCCTTGTGCGCCGTCGATAAACTTTGCATACGGCGTCGGCCCGCTATCCGAACCATCTGCGGCGGCGTCCGCCCGCGCGGCTGCAACATTGCCGGCGATCAGGAATACGGCAAGAGCCGACATCAAAATCCGCTTGATCATTGGTGTTCCGTCCTCATAAGTGCGAGCCGGCAGTCGCATACGACGCCGGCAACTACATTATTAAGCGACGATTATGGCCGGGCTCGCGTTTTCCCTATCCGAAGCCGCGCGTGAAATTTCCGGTGCGGACACCTGGAAATTCTCGGGTGAGCCAATCGAACCAGGCGCGCATGCCGATGGTCGCGTGCGGCGGTCGTCCGACCGCAGCGAAATAGGTTTCAGGGTCGACGTTCAGTGTTCTAGTCTGCACCATGTCGATCGGAAACTTAAGAAGTATTTCACCAAATGAGCGCATCTCGCTCTCGGCGTCGGTGATACCCGGATGCGTGAGCAGATTCAGCGATATCGCCGCGCCTGCGTCGCTCGCCACCTGTAGGCTCGCAAGCACGTGTCCGAAGTCGTATCCGCGCGGACGGTAGTATGCAGCGTACACATCAGGCCGGCATGAGTTCAGGCTGACGCGGATCGAGCGGACGCCCGCATCTACAATGCGCGCAAGCGCGCTAGGCGAACTCGCATTCGTGTTGCAGTGTATCACGCCCGCCGACGTCCTCTTGCGAATGGCCGCCACAGCGGCGGCGATGCGCGGTGCGGCGAGCAGCGGTTCTCCCTCGCAGCCTTGACCGAACGAGACCATGGATCCGCCGCCGTCCAGATGGGCTACCGCGAGATCTACTATCTCGTGCTCGGTCGGCAACGCACGGACGCGCTCTTGCGCGCTCACAATACCCGCTCCCGGCTCCTGTTCGGAAATGCAGCCGATACAGCGCGCGTTGCAAGCAGGCGATACCGGTATGGCTGCTTCGCCCGCCCGAAGGAACATGTTCTGCGCCGTATAGCAACCATATTCTGTCGCGCAGCGGGTCAATTGCCGCAGCAGCAGACCGGCGCCGAACTCAGACGTCCGCGCCGCTATGCCGGCCCGAACGGCATTGGGCTCGTGCGAACGGGCAGACCATGTTTCGAGCGCGTCGGTGTGCTTCGCGGCAACGACGATCGTGGCGCCGTCCCAAGCCGCAGCCGCGTAGCCATAGAGAGGAAGGGTCGGTGCGCCGGCCCGGCGTTCGAACGCCGGGAGAAGCGTTCTCGTATATCCGAGCGGCAACGCCACGGCAACTGCGTCCGCGATCTCGCCCGCCGCGTCGGGTAAGACGGTCCGCGCGCCGCGGTCGTAGCAGATCGCATCACGCCCGGGAAGCGTGAGCAGGAGCGTCCCCGGAGGCATCGGGATAAAATCTTCTTCCGTCGCCAGTCGCTCGCGCCCGTCGTCCACCGCCGCAGTGAGATCGGGAAAATCCAGCACGGCGCCATCCCGACGAGCGAAGAGCGGAGCGGGCGCGGTCACGCCTTTTCCGCGACGAGCATCGCCTTGAATTCATCGTCGCCCACCGCGACTTCAGCGCGGAAGACGATTTCGGCGGGCCCTGTCATCACGACGTTGGCGGTCGGCGCCGGCCACGCTATCGTCAATGCGCCGCCTCGCATGCGCACGTCGAGCGGCGATTGCGCTCGACCAGTCACGATCGAAGCGACGGCCGCCGCGCATGCACCGGACCCGCATGCATTCGTTTCCCCGACGCCGCGCTCGAAGACGCGCAGCGACATCGCGCCGTGTTCCACACGAGCCACTTCGTAGTTCGCGCCATTCGGGAAGAGATCGAGCCGTTCCATGGCCGCGGCGTGCGCCGCGAGATCGACTCGCTCCGGCGGCTCGTCGACGAACGTCACGCAATGCGGGTTCCCCATCGAGAGCGCCGTCACTCGCTTCGGCCCGACCGCGGTTTCGACCGTCACATCGAGCGCGCGGTCGTCTGCATTTCCGCGCATCGGGATCTCGCGGCGCAGCAGGCGCGGTGCGCCCATGTCGACCGCCACAGCCGATACGCCTTCGATGTCAACGACTTCTAGCGTGACAGGGCCGCCTTTGGTCTGCGCGGTCAGCCGCGTGGGAAGGCTCGCGCGGTCGAGCGCCAAGTAGCGCGCGATGCAGCGCAGCCCGTTGCCGCACATCTCCGCTTCGCTTCCATCGGCGTTGAAGATGCGCATCGCGAAATCCGCTCCGGGCAGCGTGGGCGTTTCCACGACGAGAAGCCCGTCCGCTCCGATATCATGCCGGCGTCTGCACCACTTGCGCGCGAGCGCAGCGTAGGGCAGACGATCGCCCGACGGATTCTCGAGCACGATGAAGTCGTTGCCCGTCCCTTGCGCTTTGGTGACGGCAAACGTGCGCATTTCGGTTTTGCCTGGTTAGTGAGGGGCCGCGCTCGTGGCTGGTTCGGCAGGCGGCACGGCCTCAGCCGAGCGCGCCGGCGGTCCGCCGACGTCTGCGCCGCTGAACGTGACGGCGCCCTGTGGCGAAACGGTGGAAACAGCGTGTTTATAGACGAGGTGCGGCTTGTTATCGTATTCGAGAATGATCGTGAAATTGTCGAACCCGCGAACGTGACCGCGCAACTGGAACCCGTTGCGCAAGTAGATCGTCACGAGCGCGTTCTCTCTCTTTATCGCGAGCAAGTACGCGTCTTGCAGCGGGAGATTCGATTTCAAAGCCGGGTACAATTCACGCCGTTCGGCGCAATTCCCTTGCCGCCGCGGCCGCGGCACGCGCAGCGTCCGCGACGTCGTCGGCGTCGATCACGCGCGCACCGTGCACGCGACGAAACCACGTCGCCTGGCGCGATGCGTACTGCGATGTCCGCTGGACGACGCGCGCGAAAAGTTCAGGCGCTGTCGCGATGCCGTCAGCGTATGCCAACGCTTCGGCGAAACCGATGCCGGTCAGCGCGGGCGCAGCAGGCCAGCGCGCGCGCACGGCGACCGCTTCGGCGACGAGTCCTGCGGCGAGCATCGCTTGGACTCGCGCACGGATGCGGTGCCGGATTTCATCGCGAGAGACGCAGAGCACGATGACCTCAAGCCGAATGTCGTCAGCACTCGGTCGAATCGGATCATCGGCGCGCTTCTGTGCTGCGAGCGCCGCCTCGAGCGCTCGCAGCGTCCGATAGCGATCGTTACCGCCGACGCGTTCTGCCGCGCTCGGATCGATCGCCCGCAACCAATCGAGGAGCACATCGTGCGGATGGAGTCGCGATTCCGCGCGAACTCGAGCGCGAACGGCCTCATCGCCTATCGGGCGATCCATGGGCATCGACCCGTTGAGCGCTTCTATATATAATCCGGTGCCGCCCACGAGGATCGGCAATTTGCCCCGACGTGCGATCGAACGGATGGCTGCGCCTGCATCGGCGACGAACCGGCCCGCGCTGTATCGCTCGTCAGGCGGTATGATGCCGTAGAGGTGATGCGGTACGCTGCGCATCGCCTGTTCGGACGGCCATCCCGTGCCGACGCGCATGCCGGCATAGATCTGGCGAGAATCGGCGTTGACGATCTCGCCGTCCGCCGCTTCTGCAGCGATGAGAGCGCATTCGGATTTTCCCGCCGAGGTTGGACCGCAGATGCAAAGCGCCGCGATCCGCTCGGCATCCGTCACGCTCGTTTGAATGCCTTTGCAAGAGTGGCGACGTCGAGCCGCATCGTCGTCGGTCTGCCGTGCGGGCACGTGTGCGGCTCGCGACAGGCGCGCAGCCGCTCCCAGAGCACGGCTTGTTCCTGGAGCGCAAGCGGTTCGTGGGCACGCACGACGGAGTGGCACGCGATGGACGCGTAGAGTTTGAGCCGGCGATCGCCGCCGTCTCGTCCGCCTGCTTCATCGGCGAGGTCGTCCAGAACGCCGGCGAGGTCGAAACGACGATGCGCCAATCCGGCAGGCAGCGCGGATATGCGGTAAGCGTCGTCACCGAACGATTCGACGAAGACGCCGGCGGCTGTCAGTTCGTCGTGGTGTTCGTGCAGCGCTGCGGCTCGATCGGGCGAGAGCTCGACGACGGCCGGGAAAAGCATCGGCGCAGTAGGATCGGGCACAGCGGCGCCGGCGACGAGCGCTTCATATGCGATGCGTTCGTGCGCCGCGTGTTGGTCGATGAGGATAAGGCTCGCACCGTCGCTCGCGGCGATGTACGTGTTGTCGATCTGACCGAACACGCGCATTGCTTCACGTCCGGCGAACGGTAACGCGGCGTCTGGCGCAGCCTCGTCGGGAAAAGCGTCTTTAGATGCGCCGCGGACGCCTGCGTGCTCTTGCACCTCGTCGTCGTCGATGCCCAGCGCCGAGAGTATCGGCATCGGCGCCGCCCGTTCGGGGTTCGTTCGCCGCATGGTCCGGGCGACAGCGCGGCGCACCGCGTCGAATACCGCTTTCCCGAACCGGAACCGCACGTCGATTTTCGTGGGATGCACGTTGACATCGACGTCTTCCGGCGGCACGTCGATGCGGACGACGCCGTACGGATATCTCCCGCCCATGCCGAACGTACCGGCGCCCGCGAGCCACGCTGAACCAAGCGCGCTTGACCTGACCAGGCGGCCGTTCACGAAGAAGACTTGCTGATTTCTGGTAGGACGATCGTGGCCTGGCGTGCTGACGAAGCCGCTCACTTTTTCTCGAGCGACTCCGGCATCTTCGTCGACTGCGGCTAGCGCACCGCGTGACTCGCGACCAAAGACATTCTCGAGACGATCCACTGCGCGCGCCGTCGCCGGAAGCACCCAGACCTCGCGATCGTCGTTGCGCAGCACGAACGTCACCGCCGGCCAGCCTAAGCTCAACTGCGACAGAAATGCGCTGATGCGGGCGAATTCTGCGCGCGCGCTCTTCAGAAACTCTCGCCGCGCCGGCACAAGCGCGAAGAGGTCGTGAACCACGACCTTCGTGCCGGGCGACGCCGCGGCCGCGGCAGGACTGGAGATCGCCGTCGCGTCGGCGGTGACGCGCGCGCCGACATCGGCGTCCGACCGCCGCGATGTGATCTCAAGCCTGCCGGCTGCCGCGATGCTCGCGAGTCCTTCCCCGCGAAAACCAAGGGTGCGTATCGCGAAGAGGTCGTCGCGGCGCTGCAGTTTGCTCGTCGCGTGACGAGTGACCGCAAGCGCAAGCTCGTCGCTTGCGATACCGGTGCCGTCGTCGAGTACTGCGATGCTCTCGCTGCCGCCGCCCGTGATCTCGACGATGATGGTTTTGGCCCCGGCATCCAGACTGTTTTCAACCAACTCCTTCACGACCGAAACGGGTCGCTCTATGACCTCGCCCGCTGCGATCTGGCCGATGGTAGCCTCATCCAGGACTCTGATGGTGCGCGTGATCTGCATTTGCACGTACGTTGGCAAAGGGGGCGCAATAATTCCTTTATACGGGACAAATTGGGCTTGCACCGAGCAACACTTATGGTATTATACTAGTAACTTAGTACGACAGCACATTGGTGCGTCGGTTGAAGGAGGCCCATCATGATCCGCATCTACACGAACGAGCGCCGCGACGCCGAGACACCCGTCAACACGATCTTCGGCCAGCCTATCGGCGGCGGATTCTTCGCCGGGTGGGGCCCGAAGCTGTAATCGCCATGACCGCGATCTTCACGATCGACCATCACAGTGGTGTGCCGATCTACCTACAGATCATGGATCAGATAAAGCGCTCGATCGCGCTGCGCATGCTGGTCCCGGGCGAGCAGTTGCCGACCGTCAAACAACTGGCGACGACGCTGATCGTGAATCCGAACACCGTCGCTCGCTCCTATCGAGAACTCGAGCGTGACGGCGTCATCGAGACGAGTCCAGGCAGAGGATCGTTCGTGCGCGGCGACGGCACGCAAGTGCTTGCCAACCGCGCGGTGCACGACGTCGCATCTTCTGCATTGGACGGAGCGATGCGCGAAGTCCGCTCGGTTGGTCTTTCTCGGACCGACGCCGCTGAACTCATCTCGAAGGCACTCGACCGATGGTACCCGCCCAACGGCGAACTGGAGGCATCGTAGTCTAATGACGACTCAACTTGCGATAGCCGTGCGCGGCATGACCAAACGCTTCGGCGAGACGACCGCACTCGACAATTTTTCAATCGATGTGCCAGTCGGGTCGATCTTCGGCGTGCTCGGAACCAATGGAGCCGGCAAGACGACCGCCTTCAAATGCATGCTGGGATTAGCGCGCGCCGATTCGGGAACCACCGAGTTCGAAGGTGCACCCCTCACGCCTGCGCTGTTCGAACGCATGAGCTACGTTCCGGAACGCCCGGAGCTGTACGGCGATCTTCGCCTGTCCGATCACCTCGAACTGACGCGCAGATCGTTCAAACGCTACGATGCGGCGAGAGCGGCGCACCTCATCTCCTTGTTCAGCCTCGATCCACGAAAGCGCGTCGGCAAACTCTCGAAAGGCCAGCAATCGGCGGTCGCTCTCACGCTTGCGCTCGCCACGCGGCCGGAATATCTCGTGCTCGATGAGCCTGCGAGTGGGCTCGACCCGGTCAATCAGCGCAACGTGCTCGACCTGCTCATCGGCGAGGCTGCCGGCGGAGCGACGATCGTCTTCTCATCGCACCAGATCGGACAAGTCGAACGCGCGGCAGACCGCGTCGCGATCATCCATCGCGGCATCAAAGTCTTGGACGGCGAAGTCGACCGGCTGAAGACCGACGAGAAAGTCGTCGAAGCCACATTCGACGATGATGCCCCAAGCGTCAATGGTCTGGCGTCGGACGCTTCGGTGCGTCGCATTGTCCGCGCCGGCCGCCTGCTGCGGGCATTTGTTCGCGGCGACAGCACTTCGGTCGCAAACCGGATCTCCGCGCTGCAGCCGAAAAGCCTGCGCGTGCTCGATCAAAATCTCGAGGATATCTTCTTGAACGCCGTGGCAGCGGGCGACGGTGAATCGGTCGCTCGCGCGACCGCGTTGGAGGGCTGACATGTATTACGTCGAGTTTCTGCGCGCGCGCAAAGTCATCTACTGGACCGCCGGATGGTTGGCGCTGGCGTTCGCTCTCGCGCTATGGGCGCGACTGGAAAGCGGTCCGGGGCATCATCCGCATACCCCCCTGCCGATCGAAGCGTTCATGGGCGGCGGCGCACTAGTCGCGAGCATCATCGCCACGATCCTCGGTTGCGCGCTCTCGCACGAGAACAACGGGCACCTCGCGCTTGCGTGGACGAAGCCGGCGTCGCGAGTTCAACTCGCGGTGCAGATGTCGCTCGTGGATATCGGTGCGATCTACGTGGCCTTCGCGCTGGGCCTCGTCTTTGGCTTCGGTCTCATTGAGATCTTCGGCTTTGGCGGATACGTGGTGACCGACTCGCAAACCTTAGACTTCTTTTTGCGCTCGCTTCTCTCGCCGCTGGCTTGGTATGGGCTCACTCGGGCCGCGACGGCTAGTATGCGCGGCCGCGCCGGCGCAGTGGCCGCTACCCTTTGGATCGTCGGCAGCGTCGTCGTCGGTCTGGATCAGAGCCACCTCCTCAGCGGTATATTCGGATTCATCGTATCGGCTCTCGACAAGATCAACCCAATGTATTACTTCCAGCTGACCTACAACGATCAGGGGCAGAACAAGACGATGGTCCAGAGCATGGTGTTAGGTCTTTCCGGACTCGTCGCCCTCGCGGTTGTGGGCTATGCTGCGGCGCTCGCCCAGTGGCGCCGTCTGGAGGCATGACCGTGGAGCACCTTGGCTTTCACTTCGTCGTCACGATCGGATCCTATCGCCTGCGCTGGGGCATAAGCCTGGACGAACCAAGCAGCTCGTAGTCCTGAAGGGGCCGACGCGAGTCGGCCCCAGCGAACATGACGCGGGCCGACTGACGTCGGCCCCTTCAGACAACGTGACGTGGGCCGACTGACGTCGGCCCCTTCAGACAACACGCCCCTTCAGACGACGGCAAAATCAAAAAGGTTTGCGGAGTTCCGGTTCGCGCGCGACGAATTGCGTCGGGCTCGCGATCTGAACGTTGTTGCGGCCCCCATTTTTTGCCGCGTAGAGCGCTTTGTCGGCGGCGGCGACGAGGGCCGCTTTCTGACTGACGTCTTGCGGATAACCCGCCACGCCGATGGAGATCGTGACACTAGCCGCATTCCCGTCGAGCGTAAACGTCGTCTCCTCGATCGCCTGGCGTATTCGGCCGGCGACGATCGCTGCTTCCGCCTTGATGGTCTCCGGCATCACGATCGTGAACTCGTCGCCGCCGTAGCGGCAACAGATGTCGGCCCTGCGCGCGTGCTGGCGCAGCACGTCGCCGAGCTGCCGCAGCAGTTCATCGCCTTGCGGGTGGCCGTACGTGTCGTTGATCCGTTTGAAATAATCCACATCGAGTATCAGCAGCGAGAGAGATTGTCTTGCGGTCTGCGCCTTGCGGAATTCCGCTTCGAGGCGCTCCTGATACGCTCTGTTGGTCAGGAGGCCCGTCATCGAATCGGTCTCGGCGAGCTCGAGCGTCTTTTCGTGCAGGCGCGCGTTTTGGATGCCGACCGATGCAAGCTTGATCAGACGGTCGACGAGCCGCTGCTGTTCGAACGTATACTCGTTGGGGCGAAGCGCGACGAACGCGACGCAGCCGATCGTCTGTCCTTCGCTTACGATGGGGACCGCCATGAAGCCGTGTGCGGCTTTCGGCTTGGGAACGAGCGCTTCGCGCGGCTCTTTCTGCAGGTCCGGCACGATGATCGGCCGCTGCTCCATCGCAGCGTGACCGACGACGCCCTCGCCGAAATGCAGCGTCGCGCCTCGATAGAAATCGCCGTTTGCGCCGGCCAGCGCTTCGGCGCGCAATAGATCCTCTTTGGCAACCGGGTCGTATGCCGCGATGTACACCACGACCGTCTGCCATGGGACGGATTCCTGGAACTGCTTCAGCATGTTCACGAGCTGCGAGAGCACTTCGGGGAGCGCAAGCTTCGTGCCCATATCCGAACCCGCTTCGAGCACGCGATTGATCGCGCGCATCTGGCGTTCTGCCTTTCGCACGGAATGTAGGCCGAAGGCAGCGCCGGCGTACGCGGTGCTCGCGAACAGCAGGTTGAGCCCAACGATCTGAACGAGATCGGAATTCACGTGGGCAAGTCCGTCGGCCAGACCGTATGCGAGCGCTGAGGCGAGAAGCACGGTGACAGCTGCACCGAGCGGAAGCGCCGCTGCATCCAACGCGACGACCACGATCAACAGACTGAATCCGGAGTACCACCCGACGACGGAGACGGCAGCGATGTCGAGCAGGGCGACGATCCAGAGGCGCGGCGCGGGGAGACCGGAGGACGATTCAGCCGGCGCTTCGCGCAGCGGCACCGCGATCAGCGCGGTGACCACGCAGTAGGCCACAAGACCCGCCACCACGCGCAGATCCAACGGCGAGATGATCGGCAAGACCACAGCCTGGACGACTGCAAGAATGCGAACGGCCGCAACGACCATCGAATATGTCAAAGCCCGCGGGCTCGTCTGCGCGCGCAACCCCAATGCCGGTCGATCCGCCTTTAGTCAATGGTCAGACGCAGCTGATCCTCGCCGCCGGCGCGGTCGCGTGACCTCATTCCGCGGGCTGCCGAGTGGGCTGGTCTGCTCTCTATTTCATCGGCCAATTCGCGTGCCCGTTGCACGACTTCTTGCGGCAGTCCGGCCATGTGAGCCACCGCAATGCCATACGATCGGCTGCTTGCTCCGTGGCGCACGCGATGCGAAAACACGGGACCGTCTGCCCCTTCTGCGACCACGACATGCAAGTTTTCGACCGATGGCCACTGCTCGGCCAAACCGACCAGCTCGTGAAAGTGTGTCGCAAATAACACCATCGGCAGCGCGGAGCCGAGGGCCAAAAGGTACTCACCGATGGCTTGCGCGATGGCAAGGCCGTCGGTCGTGCCCGTTCCCCGGCCGACTTCATCGATCAGCAGCAGACTGCGCGGCGTGCAGCGGCGCAAGATGACCGCCATTTCGGACATCTCGACGTAGAACGTCGAGCGCCCCGCGGCTATGTCATCGCCCGCACCGATGCGCGTGAACAAGCGATCGACGATGCCGAGCCGCGCGCTCGTCGCAGGCACGAACGAACCGGCTTGCGCCAGGATCGCGATCAATGCGTTCTGCCGCAGGTAGGTCGATTTGCCTCCCATGTTCGGACCGGTGATGAACAAGAACCGCTTCTCGCGGTCCATCCTGCAATCGTTAGGAACGAAATCCACCCCGCCGATCGCATCCACGATCGGATGACGGCCGCCCTCTATTTCAAAGACGCTCTCGTCTACGATGTCTGGTCTGACGTAACGGCGCTCGCCCGCGACTTGCGCGAACGAGCAGTAGAAATCCAATTCGGCGACGGCGCGCGCGGCGTCGAGGAGCGCGTCGGCTCGCCGCTCGATCTCGGCGAGTTGCTGCTCGAAGATCTCGCGCTCGAGTGCGACCTGCTTTGATCTTGCGCCCAGGATATCTGCCTCGAGAACCTTCAGCTCCGGATCCGTGAATCGCTCGGCGTTCACGAGGCTCTGGCGGCGGATGAAGTGACCCGGCGCCTTCTCGGCATTTGCGCGCGAGATCTCGTAATAGTAGCCGAACGCTTGCGTGTGCTTGACCTTGAGCGACTTGATGCCGGTCGACGTCCTCACGCGCTCCTCAAGCTCGAGGATGAGTTCTCGACTGCGTGTGCGCAGCTCGACCATCTCGGAGAGCATCGCTGAGTACGATGGTCTGATCACGCCGCCATCTGCCAGCGTCGGCGCCACGTCTTCGAGCATGGCGGCATCGAGTTGATCCGCGGCGGCGGCGGGTGCGCCGCCGGCCGCGATCGCATCGGCAAATGCGCGGACGCCGGGGTCGGCCGCTTCGCGTATCGCCGACGCGAGGTCGCCGATCGCGCGCAACCCTGCCCGCAGAGCGCTCGCATCGCGCGGGCCTGCGCGGCGCGCCCGCACCTTCTGGATCAATCGCTCGATGTCGCCGATGCGGCCGAGATCGTGTTGCAGCGCGATCCGGTAGCCGACCGTCGCCACGAGCGCGCTCACGAGCTCGTGGCGTCTGCGGATCTCGGCAGGATCGGTCGACGGTGCGCACAAGCGGCGCGCAAGCAGACGCGTCCCCATCGGCGTCTTCGTGCGCGAGAGGACCGACAGCAACGACGCGTTCGCGTTCTCTCCGGAAGATGCCACGAGATCCAGATGGCGACGCGTTGCGGGATCGAGAACCATCAAGTGCGTCGCGGCGACGGCCTTTTCGGCGGCGACGCGAGCGATTGCGCTTCCGTCAAGGCGAAGATGGGTCAGATAGCCGCTGAGGAGGTCAAGGGCAGATGATGCAGCCGGACGCTCCTCGCGCGCGAGCGCATCGAGTCGCCAGCGGCCGGCGGGGCGCGAGCCCGCATCGAGCTCGACTTCGTCGGCGAAGATCGCGATGCGGCATTCGGGCCCGACCAGCGACGCGATTTCGCGCGCTTCGATCTCGTCCGACACGACGACTTCGGACGGTGCGATCCGACCCAATTCGGCGGCCACCGCGTCGTCGTCCGCAAGGACGCTAAGACTCGCGGACCATGTCGAAACGTCGGCGGTCGCGATCGCGGTCATGTCGTGCGAGCGCATGACCGCGCACAAATTGTTCTCTCGTTCCGGTGTCAAGAAGGCGTCTTCGAGCACCGTGCCCGGCGTCAAGACGCGCACGATCTCGCGGCGGACTAAGGTCTTGCCATCCGGCGCCTCCATTTGGTCGGCGACCGCAACCACGCGGCGCATGCGGATGAGCCTCCGCAGGTAGGTATCAACGCTGTGGTGCGGCACGCCGGCCATCGCGACGCGGCCGGCCTTGCCGGCTTCCTTCGACGTGCAGATGATGTGCAGTGAACGCGCGAGATCTTCAGCGTCGGCGCCGTACGCCTCGTAGAAGTCGCCCACGCGCATGAGAAGGAGCGCTTCCGGATACTGCGCTTTCAGGCCCGCGTATTGCGCGATGAGAGGCGACCCGAGATGTTCGCCCAACGAATCGACGATCAAACGGCCGTGCCTGCTAGACCCCATTGAAAGGCTTGATCGACCGATACATCGACAAACGCGCGATGTTCGGTCGCCGGATCGCGCGGCCAGATGACCGTGGCGTTATGACCCGACTTGCCCGCCATGCGCGCCGGATCTTTCTTTGACGGTCCCTGGGTCAGCACGCGGACGGTCTCGCCGATGAACGATTCGTTGAAGCGCCGCATGACCTCGTTCTGCGCCGCGTTGAGCACTTGCAGCCGCCGGATCTTTTCAGCGGGGTCCACCTGGGGCGACATCGTCGCCGCCGGCGTTCCCGCGCGCGGCGAATACGCGAAAATGAACGCGTACTCGAACGTTCCCAGCTCGACGAGTTTGAGTGTCGCGAGAAAATCGTCTTCGGTCTCCGTCGGATAGCCGACGATCAGATCGGTGGTCAACGCCCAACGCGGAAGGCGTTCGCGGAAATATGCGACTTTTTCGCGGTATTCGTCGATCGTGTAGAGTCGCGCCATCGCCTTCAAGACGCTGTCGCTCGCGCTTTGCAGGGGCAGGTGCAGGCGCGGCGAGACGTTCGGCAGCTCCGTTAGCGCATCGACGACTTCGGGGCCGAAATCTTTTGGATGCGACGTCAAGAACGTCAAGCGCTCGAGACCTTCGATGCGGCCGATGCGGCGGAGCAAGTTCGCAAACGTGAGACCGGTCTGCGCGTGAAAATACGAGTTGACGTTCTGGCCGAGCAGGGTGATCTCTTTAGCCCCGCAGCGGATCTCGCGCCGGACTTGCGCTTCGATTTCATCGGGGTCGAGGCTCTCGAGCGGGCCCCGCGTATACGGCACGATGCAGTACGTGCAGAATTTTTCGCATCCGCGGGTGATATTCACGAGCGCGCGCAGGTGTGAGAACTGCGCCGGACCGTCGTGCCCAGGATCGTCTTCGGGAGACGGCATCGTGAACTCGGTCTCAGGCGGAGCCAGATCGGTCGGCACGCCCCAGTCGGCGAGAAGCTGCTTGAAGCGATTGTACTCGCGCGGCCCGAGCAGCGCGTCGATGAACGGCGCCTTGTCGCGCATCACGCTGCGGTCCTTTTCGGCCAAGCAGCCGGCCACGAGCACCTTGGTCTCCGGCTTGCTGTCCTTAAAGGGTTTGAGTTGCCCAAGTCTGCCGTACACCCGCGTCTCCGCCTTTTCTCGGATCGCGCACGTGTTCAAGATGATGATGTCCGCGAGAGCAGGATCGTCCGTGAACGTGCAGCCCATAGACCACGCCTGATGCGCAAGTCCGTTGGAATCCGCTGTGTTCATCTGACAGCCGAACGTCTGGAGATAGATAGATGCCATTGCCTGCCTACTCTACAGCCGAAAGTTCCGACTTGGAGACGCTCCCTTATTTCTCTCTTTACGGTTTTGCCGCGCTGATGCGCTGCAAAAGGGAGAGCGGTAGATAGATCTTTCCGGCGACGAGAGCCGCAGCGATCGGCAGGCTGCCGGCTTTCCCGTTCATCACATAGTCGCGTGAGCCGATCGTGCACTGCAATTCGAGCCGGTGCGCGTGGATGTCGACCGCGTTGCCCGATACGACGACGCTTGCATCTGGAACATACGATGCGAGGGGAGCCAGAACGTCATCGGCTTGAGCCGTCTCGGTCGAGCCGCTCGCGGGCGCTGCAACGGATATGACGCTTGCGGTATCGGGAAAGACTTCGACGACGCGCGTGACGCGTCCGGTCTGTTTTCCGACGACCGTGACGATATGGAAACCGCTCTTCAACTCTTTCCGTTCGAGGGGTAACGTGCCGGCACTCGCACCGTCGATGTAGACGGCATCGCCTGACGTTCCACGGACGTCCAACGTGCCGGGCGAACCCGCGGCACCGTTCGAGGCGGAGGCGATGTGCGAGAGCACGAGGCTGACGGTCGCCGCCTGGCCGACGCTGACGTCGAAGCTCGCGGTCGCAACGTTCCAGCCGGATCGCGAGACGGTCAGAGCGTGGCGCCCCGGCAGCAGGTCGTCGACGAATGCAGGCGTGCGACCGAGGTAGGAACCATCGAGCCACACTTCCGCGCCGGCGGGCAGCGTCGTGATGTACGCGCCGCCATGCGGGGGCAGAGTAGCCGACGGCGAGGGACTTGTCGGCGTTGCCGATTGCACGTCCGCTTCGCCGGACAACGGAGACGCGACGAATGCGGCGCCGATCAATATCGCCGCCATGCACCGCGAATACGCGACCAAAAACATTCGCATGTGCGCTTTTTCGCAACTTCAATCGGCGCGCCCTGGGCAAATGCGGCTCGTGAGCCGAGGCCGCCGCAGCCTCGTTGTCGAATGAGGTCTAGCCGTGACGTCATCTCCGATCGTCGCCCTCGTCGGGCGTCCAAACGTGGGTAAGTCCGCGCTGTTCAATCGTCTGCTCGGTCGCCGCCTCGCAATCGTCGAGGCGACACCCGGCGTGACTCGCGATCGGCTCTACGCTCCTATCGAGTGGCTCGGCCGCCGGTTCACGGTCGTGGACACCGGCGGCATCGAGACGGGCAGCGTCGATGATCTCATGGCGCAAACCCGCGCCCAGGCGGAGCTCGCGATCCGCGAGGCCGACGTCGTTCTCTTCGTCGTCGACGCGCAGGCCGGGGTCCAAGCTGGCGACGACGACGTCGCTGGGCTGCTTCGGCCGCAGGGCGAAAAGGTTATCCTGGTCGCCAACAAGGTCGAATCGCCGAATTCCGCCGCCAATATCTACGAATTCTGCGCGCTCGGCTTTGATGTGCCGATGCCGGTCTCGGCCGTCCACGGGCTGCAGAGCGGAGATCTGCTCGACGCGATCGTCGCAAAACTGCCGCCGGAAAAAGTAGCGCCGGACGACGACGATGGAATCGTGCGGCTCGCGATCATCGGTCAGCCGAACGTCGGGAAGTCGTCGCTCGTCAACGCGCTGCTTGGGCAACAACGCGCGATCGTCTCCGAATTGCCCGGCACGACGCGCGACGCGACAGATACCGAGGTCGAGCACGAAGGCCGGCGCTTCACGATCATCGACACCGCCGGAATCCGGCGTCACGTGAACCAAGGTCCTGCGCTCGACTACTACAGCAGTCTGCGCGCCGTCGCTGCTATCGGACGCTGCGATGTCGCGCTGCTGCTCATCGATGCGCAAGTCGGCGTCACGGCGCAAGATCGGCGCATCGCGGGCCTCGCGACCGAAGAAGGCAAGGCGTTTGCTATCTTGGTCAACAAGTGGGATCTCGTCGATGCCGCCGCGTTCGATCGGGCTGAAGTCGAAAAGGCGCTGCGCGCCGAGTTTTCCTTCGCGCCGTATGCAGCCGTGCTCTTCGGGTCTGCGCTCACGAAGAAGGGCGTCCATAAAGTCTGGGATGCCATCGCGTCCTGCGCCGACGAGCGGCGCAAGCGCGTGGCCACCGCGCGTTTGAATCACGTGGTGCGCGACGCGTTTCGAACGCATCCGCCGGCCCCGTTCAAAGGCAACGCGCTGAAATGCTACTACGTCACCCAAGCGGGCACGTCACCGCCCAAGTTCGTCTTCTTCGTCAACGATCCGCGCTTGCTGCACTTCTCCTATTCGCGCTACCTTGAGAACTCGATCCGCGAGGCGTTTGGTTTCGCGGGGACGCCCGTGATACTCGACTTCCGGCCGCGCGTGCAGCAGGACGAGACCACGCACGAGGAACTGATCTTGGAGCGCGATACCGGCAAAGCAAAGGAAGCGCGATGACGATCGAAGCCATCGCGGCGCTTGTCTGCGCGTACTTGATCGGATCGATCCCGTTCGGCATCCTCGTTGGCCGCGGTCTGTTCGGGGTGGATCCGCGCGGCGTCGGCAGCGGCAATATCGGCACCGTGAATTCGCTGCGTGCGCTCGGCAAGTTCGGCGGCGTTCTCGTTCTCGTCGGCGACGTCTTCAAGGGCGTCGTGCCCACGATGCTGGCGCGTTACTACTTGCACTTCGACCCGTGGCTCGTCGCCGCCGTGGGCCTCGCGACGATCGCCGGGCACAACTGGTCTGTGTTCCTGCGCTTCGGGGGTGGAAAAGGCGTGGCCACGAGCTTAGGGGTGATCGTGGTGCTAGCTTGGCAGGCGGCGGCCGCTTTTGCTGTCGCATGGCTCGTCACGGTGCTGCTCACGCGTTATGCGTCGTTGTCATCGATGGTCGCGAGCGCGGCCGTCGTCGTCGCATTCGCAGCTGTGCACTCGCCTGCGGCGTACACTGCTTTCGGCGTCATAGCGCTCGTGTTCGTCCTTTGGCGGCACGCCTCGAACATACAGCGCTTGTTCGCCGGCACCGAACTCAAACTTGGTCGCAACCAATGACGGGCGCTGGACGCGCTCCCATTTGCAGGGGCCGACGCTAGTGGGCCCAAGAGGAGTACGATGATCTCATCCAACGATTTCCGAACCGGCGTCACCATCGTTGTGGATGGCAATCTCTGGACGGTGGTGGATTTTCAGCACGTCAAGCCGGGCAAGGGATCGGCATTCGTGCGGACGCGCCTGAAGAATGTGCTCCGCGGTAACGTGCTCGAGAAGACCTTTCGCGCGGGCGAAATGCTCGAACGCGCGATCATCGAAACGCGCGATATGCAGTACCTGTACGGTTCAGGCGACGAGTTCCATTTCATGGACCAGTCGAACTACGAACAGATAGCGCTCACGCATGACGTGCTCGGCGAGAACACCGATCTGCTCAAAGAGGGTATGGGCATCACCGTGCAGTTTCACGACGGCCGAGTGATCGCCGGCGCGCTCCCGAACCATATCGAGCTTCGAGTCGAAGAGACCGACCCAGGATTCCGCGGCGACACTGCCACGAACGTCACGAAGCCGGCGAAACTCGAGACCGGCGCGATGATCCAGGTGCCGCTATTCATCAACCCAGGCGACAAGATCCGCATCGACACGCGCGACCGCAAATACATCGCCCGCGTCCAATGATGTAGGCCGGACGCCTGTAGGGCGGACCTTTATGGTCCGCCGGCGGTGTAGGGCGGACCTTGATGGTCCGCCGCGGTGTAGGGCGGACCTTGATGGTCCGCCGCTACAATTCTACCTTGACGCCCGCGTTGCGCGCGATCGCTCGCTCGTAGACGAGCTGGGCGCACGCAAGATCTTCGACTGCCACGCCGAGCGACTCGAAGAGCGTGATGTCGTCGGGACTTTTCCGCACAGCCACATTGCGCGCCAGCACATCGCTGAGCAAGGCGACGTCGGAGAGACTTTTCAGCGCCCCGTCTTTTGCCGCGAGCAGCAGATCGCCGGCTTCGTTCAGGGCGCCGTCGAGCGAATCGCACACGATGCGGGCATGACCGACGAGGTCGGCAGCAAGTTCGCGGGATCGCGGCGTGCATGCGCCGACCGCGTTGATGTGCGTTCCCGCTCCCACGTCGCGCAGCGCGAGAACCGGTTCGGATGACGAGGTCACCGTGCACACGACGTCGGCGCCGCGGCAGGCATCCGATATCGTCTCACACGTCGTCGTCCGGATGCCGAGCTCGCGCGCTTCGGCAGCGATGTGCGAGGCCTTCGACGAATCGCGTCCCCAAATGCGGATCTGCTCGAAGGATGCGATCTCATGCATCGCATGCACGTGCGATCGCGCTTGGGTACCGGTTCCGATGATCGCCGCAACCGACGCGCGCGGATTCGCGAGTGCGTGCGTCGCGACGGCGGACGCGGCCGCCGTGCGGATCTCCGTGATGTAACGGCCGTCGAGCAGCGCGAGCGGCCTGCCGGTTTCGCTCGAGAACAATAGGATCGCCGCGTCGTGAGTATGCGCCGCGCGCGCCGCATTCCCGGGAAAAACGGTTACGAGTTTCGCGCCGAGCGCCGCGCGTTCGCCGCCGATCGCGCCGGGCATCGCGCCCAGGAGACCTTCCGACGCGCGCGCGACTGAGCGCAGCGGAAATGACGCACCTCCCTCGGCGACCGCCAGGAAGGCACGCTCGACCGCCTCGATCGCATCGCGCATCGAGAGCAACTCGGCGACTTCCGTCTCGCGCAGGATCAGAACGGCCGGCATCGTGGTGCTTTTATTGCCCGAACAGATCCTTGAGCACTTGACCAGCCACGGCGCCGCCGACCGCACCGCCCGCGACGCTGCCGGTCGCCGCTTCGTGACCGAGATACGGCATGAGCGCGTGAGCAAGCCCGCTGATCGTGAGCGACTGGAGCCAGATCTTCCCCGGTCCGGTGAGGCGCGCGAGGAAGAGACCTTGATTTCCGAAGAGCACGTTTGCGATTCCCGGAACCGTCTGGATGTCGAAGTTCACGCTCTCTTCGAACATCCCGACGTGGCCCGGATGAACGAGCAGTCCCTGGCCCGCGGCCAAATCGTATGTCACGACCTCCCCGTCCAGTTCGATCCATGCCTGCGCCTGGCCGCCGATCTTCTGCAGCACGAGCCCCTGCCCGCCGAATATGCCGGCACCGAGCGATCGCTGAAATCCGACCGAGAGCTCGACGCCCGGTGTGGCGCACAAGAAACCGTGCCGGTGGATCATGTAGCCTTTACCCGGGGCCACATCCATGGCCATGATCTGACCCGGCAGTTTGGTCGCGAACGCCACCATGCCGGGCGCGCCTTGCGCCGAGTATTCCGTCATGAACAATCCGCCGCCGCCGGCGGCTCTCATGATCGCGCCGAACAGGCCTTTGGCGCCCGCGCCGGAGGTGGATGTCTTCATCTGGATGTTGCCCGAGATCCACGAGAGCTCGCCGGGTTCTGCGACGATGGTCTCGCCAGGCTGAAGCATCATCTCCAGCACGGGCATGGTGGTGCCAAGAATCTTATGATCCATCTTCAATCTCCCTCGCGCGGCGCTTTGGTCCGGCGTTGCGCCGGCCCCTGCAATCGGCGGACCATAAAGGTCCGCCCTACAACCGGCGGACCATAAAGGTCCGCCCTACGACATTCTAGCAAGCCAGCGTAACGAGAGCGTCCGTTTTTGCGCGTGGCTGCGGCGTTTGAGCAAATACTCGAAGCGCATGGCGGCCGTCTTCGATGGAAACGCGCGGCGGTACGCAAGACACACCGGACGTTTGCCCCGGAGGATCTTCGCGCCGCGGCCGGCGTTGTGCGCCGCGATGCGCGCGTCTGCATCGACCGCGTACCCGCAATAATACGATCCGTCCTGGGTCAACGCGAGGTAGACGTGGTGCGAGGCGGCAGAGCGTTCGCGCTTCATGTGCGTCCGGTCCAGCGCGAGTACGATTCGTGTGCGACGCCGAGCGCGTCGAGCGCTTTGCCGACGGAATGGTCGACGACATCGTCCACGGTCTTGGGTCTGTTGTAAAAACCAGGCACGGGCGGAACGATCACGGCGCCGATCTCGGAGAGCCGAGTCAACGTGCGCAAGTGTCCGAGGTGGAGCGGCGACTCGCGCACCATAAGAACGAGCCGGCGGCGTTCCTTTAGCGTGACGTCGGCGGCGCGGACCAGAAGGTTGTCATCGAGCGAGTACGCGATCGCGGCGCCCGATTTGACGGAGCACGGTGCGACGAGCATGCCGTCGGTGTGGAACGAACCGCTAGATATGGACGCGGCGAGGTTTGCGGGATCGTGCACCGCGTGTGCGAGCTTGCGAACGTCGTCCGCGCGGTGATCCGTCTCGAGCTCCATCGTGCGCAGCGCGCCGGCGGTCATCACGAGATGGACTTCGGTTCCTTCGATGGCCGATAAGACTTGCAGGGCTCGAATCCCGTAGATCGTGCCGCTTGCTCCGGTGATGCCGACGATAAGGCGCCTCATCTGGTCAAGCTTCGCGAACGTGCATTCGGAAACGGCGATCGTAACCTGCCGGCGCGCAACGCGCGCATGAGACGGCCACGCCCGGCCTTCGGCGCCGGACAAATTCCACGCGACACGCTGGGCATGCCAACACGTACCGACGGCGGCTTCGCCTGCGCGGCACGGGCATACTATGGTAGATGCTCGTCAGCCCAACTTCGCGCATCTTGCGCTTGAAGTGCGCTCCATGACCGCTCGGCAGGCCTCGCGCGTGAAGCCACGCGTGCACCATTTCGTGCAAGAGCGTTGCCTCCACATGACTTGCGTGCGCTGCCAGCAGCGTGGACGAAAGCTCGATCACCGCCGGTCTGTAGATGATGCGTCCGGCCACGGAGGTCAACCGGGCGTTATACCGGATGCGGTATGACGGGAGCTCCGCGCCGAAGTTCGAGGCGTTGAGCCGGGCGAACAGCAGTTGAAGGTCCGATTCTGCCGGCAGCGCGGCGCGAGTAGCGAGCGACATTGTTCCCACAGCTTTGGCGCGCTTTTCGCATGATAGCGCGCGTTCCCTCGCACTATGCAAGGTGCGGCGCCGCCGAACGACAACAAGTGGCGCCATGAAGATCTACATCAGCGCCGACATGGAAGGCGTGGCGGGCATCACCGCCGAGGAGCAGACGAATCCCGTCGGACAACCGGAGTACGAATACTCGTGCAAGCTCATGACCGGTGAGGTGCGGGCGGCGTGCGAGGGCGCGAAGGCCGCCGGGGCCGACACGATCGTGGTCAACGATTCCCACTGGAACATGCGCAACATCATCCACGATGAGCTGCCGCCGGATGTCACGCTGATCCGCGGAAGCATGAAACCACTGTCGATGAATCAAGGTCTTGACGGTTCGTTCGCGGCGGCGGCGTTCGTCGGCTATCATGCTCCCGGCGGCACGCAGGACGCCGTGCTCGATCACACCTACACGGATGCTACGCTCTATGAGGTGCGCATCAACGGCGTGCTCTGCAGCGAGGCACGCATCAATGCGGGCGTCGCCGGGGCGTTCGGCGTGCCGGTGGTCTTCATCTCGGGCGATCAGCACGCGTGCGAAGATGCGCGTGCGTTCTTGCCGTGGGCGCAAGCCGTAGCGGTCAAGCGCGCGATCGGGCGATACGCGGCGGCGTCGCTCTCCCCTGCGCAATCGCGAGCCGCGATCAAGTCGGGCATCGAACGCGGCATACGCGAGGCGGCGCAGCGCGGCGCGAAGCCGGTCATCTTCGAGAAGCCGATCGCGCTCGAGACCACCTTCACGTATACGTCGAAGTGCGATATCGCGGCGTTGATGCCGGGATGCGAGCGCATCGGACCGAGGACGCTACGCTTCGTCCACGACGATTATATGACGGTATTCCGGGCGTTTCGAGCCCTCATGTGCCTCGGCGGTTCCGTGTCCTAGCGCACTCGAACAGGGCTATTCGCTGAAACCGTAACACTTCGGAGGGTCGGCGCGTCTACTAGTATGAGCCGGCGGCGGCGGCGATCCCCAACGTCGACGACCACCGGCGAGTCGTCCCAAACCCCGACCCAGAAGCGCGGCCTGGACGCTCACACCAGGCCGCGTTTCTATTTCGGTCGTGGATTCGCAGCCTCCTGAATCTGAAAGTACAGATGATGGTGGCTGCGGCAGCCACGATTGAATGGAGCGCCGCAGGCCGCGCAGCGCGCCTCGCTGAGCACATACTGAGAAATGGAAAGCGTTGCGCTGCAGGCGCCGCAAAGCACCGCTTCTTGATCCCACTCGCTCTTCGGCCAGATCGTTATCGGATGGTCGGCAAGCTCGTCGTGGCAGTCTTTACAAGCATAGAATAGGCCGCAACATCGCAGTTTGACAGCGACGATGTCGGTCGGCCCGTGATAGTGCCCGCAGCGGGTGTGAGAATCGAGATCAACGCCGCGCACGCTCGCACGATGATCCACCCGACCGTCACCAGTCAATGGTAACGGCATGCGGGGCTCTGCAACTACGAAGATGCTGCCGGCTGCGACTCGCCGTCGGATGCGGCCGACGACGCAGCTGCCGGCTCTTGTTCGGCTTTGCCGTCTGGCGCCGGCGCGGAAGGCGACTCCGCGACATGTGCGGCCGGCGCAACGGCCGCGTCAGCCGCATGGGTTTCATCCGCCTGGTCGACCGCTTCCATCGCGGCACCCCCTTGCGAGGCGGCGCCGCCTTGCGTCGCAACTTCCTGATCGGCTTCGGCTTTCGCCGGTTGCCAATCGTAGTCGGAGCCGGCGAGCGAGAATCGCGCGAGATCGACTTTCAGACCTGAGAGCCAATCCAACGCCAAGTGGTAGTGGCGTTTTGTCCGGTACGCCATCCAGCGCCGGCGCAGCGCATCATCCTCATCGACGGTCTCGCGAAAGCGTTTGAACGCTCCCTTGCCCGAGATGGCGGTGCGAAGTCTCCCGGCGATGTTGATGTCTTCGACCGAGCCGATGAAGTCGGACATTATCCCATAGCGGACGTCTGTCGTGACCGGAACGATCTTCACGAACTCTGGATTCGCGTCGGCTTCTGCGATGCGCACGTTCTCCTGGTCTCCCAGGTTGTGCATGAAGTGCTCAACGGCGCCGGTGGCGGTGTTGAAATACGAAACGCCGTCGACGTCACCGCCCGTCAGTGCGGTGCCGAGCTCGTCGAGCAAGGCATTGCGTTTGACCGGTCCGGGCTTGACCGTTCGCCCAGTGCCGTGCCGCGGCCGATGATGGTGGTGCGCGCCGGGCGCCGCCGTGGCGGGCTCGAGGCCAAGCGCTTTGCGGATCTCCGCCGGATCCACCGACGGCAGGCCGAGATTGTTCAGGCGGACATAGTGGCCCGCCAATTCGACGAGCAGATCGTCGAGCTTGCGGCGCCCGTCGGCGTCTGCGACCGCATCGCTTGGCGAAAGACCGCCGAGATCCGGAAGTGGTCGGCGGATCCATTCCGCCGTCACGTTGGTGTGATTCGTCGTCGCCTCGTTCATGTCAGGTTCCTATCCGTTGTCTTGGTCGTTGCTGGCCGCACTCGACGTCATGCCTGCGCGGCGGTCCCGATACTTTCGGCAATGCGCAGTACGTCATCCTCGGTCAGACCGAGCTTGTTCATATTGGTGTAGTACTGGTCGACGATCTCCTCCACGCGGCCGGTCTGGGCTCGCTCCTCCCGGACACGCTTGACTTCTTCCAAAACGCGCCCGATCAAGCCCGCGTCAACCGTCACTCCGCGCGCCCGCAGCGCTGCTTCATTCTTGTGCAAAGCCGCCTCGACGACCGAAAGACCGCTGTGCTTGCCGTAGATGAAACGCATCTCCCCGCCTACGAGGTCGGCCGGCACTGCCTCGTACATCCGCCGATCGATCAGCATCGCATGCGTGTGGATACCGGATTCGTGCGAGAAGACATTGGCCCCGATGATCGGTTCGTGCGCTTGGATCGGATAGCCGGAGACGCGTTCCATGAAACGCGCCAGATCTTGAAGTTTTTGGTACTTGAACCCCGGGATCTCGATGCCATAGAGGACTCGAAGCGCGGTGACGACTTGATGCAGCGGCACGTTGCCGGCGCGTTCGCCATAGCCATTCGCCGTGACCGTGAAGGCCGTGAAGCCGCATGAGAGCGACGTGATGCAGTTGATCGTGGCGAGCCCGTAGTCGTTGTGGAAGTGATTGAGCAGCGTGACGTCTTTGGGGAGCGCGTCCACGATACGCTGCGAATACCAGCGCGTCGCCTCCGGCGTGAGGCAGCCCACCGTGTCCGGCCACGACGGCCGTGTCGCGCCGGCTTTCAATCCCTCGCGGAAAAGTTCGATGAAGTAGTCGACGTCGCCGCGGCTCCCGTCCTCGCCGCCGAACTCGACGCGCTCCACGCCCTTCGACCGCGCATAGCGGATGGCGTCGCACTGCATGCGGATGTTCGCCTGCCGGTAAAACGACAGCGGCAGATCCAGCCATTCCGCCGCGTCCTTGCCTTCGCGAGCAAGCAGCGCCTTGCCGATCTTGTACTTCATGTGCAGATCGCTGCCCGAGGTGAAGACGAAGAAAGTGACTTCGCGCGGAGCGACGTCGATTTCGGCGAGGGCGGTCAGCGTTGCATCTATGTCCTTGGTCGTCGAACGGCACATGACGACGATGTCCAGGTCTTCGCGGATCTCGCCCTTGCGCTTGCCCTGCATGAT
>Ga0070735_10000146_pt1 | contig 87952 bp, 71 predicted proteins | sample Coa_R1_FD_66443 | JGI IMG/M metagenome (GOLD analysis project Ga0070735, IMG submission 66443) | Surface soil microbial communities from Centralia Pennsylvania, which are recovering from an underground coalmine fire - Coalmine... | ecosystem: Environmental > Terrestrial > Soil > Unclassified ...
CACGCCGGATCGCAACTTCACCTACTTCGTCGGTGTCGGCACGTATCATCAATCGTTCCGCTACTTCGACGAGAGCAACGGCGCCGGTATCACGCAGCAGTGGGGAACACCCGCGGCGCGTCTGCCATGCCCGGGCAATGCCACGGACGAGAACTTCGCCAGCTGCTACCCGAACGGCAACGGCCCTGGCGGCTATGCGCTCGCGGCGCCCGTGGACAGCGTCAACGTTTCAGACGTGTGGGATAGCGAGAACATCGTCAACCTGCATTTCGGCCTGCCGCACCGCAACGACGCCGGCAAGGACGACATCCAGCTGCTGTACGACAACTCATATCTGCACAACAACTACTACGGCTCCGCATCGGACTGGGGCGTAACAACTCCGGGTCTACTGCAGAATCTGAATGGCGCCCCGGTGTTCGGCTATTTGAGCGGACCCGGCATCGGCGCGCAGTATCTGGGCAAAGTCGGCGTAGCGCTCGGCGCGGGCGTCACTGCCGCTCAGCTCTCCGCGATGGTCAACCCCTACTACTTCCCCTACAATCCGGATAGCACGAAGCCGTCGCCGTATTTCGGCGGTGCGTTGGCCGCGATCGACCCCAACCATCGCGACGGCACGGAGAACCCGAACTCGATCATCAAGCTGCAATACCAGAAGAACATCGGTACCTCATCGTATTTCCGCATCTATGGCTATACGAACTACTCGGAATGGCCGCAGACTTGCCCGAACACGGCGTGGACCAACTTCGTCGGGTATTGCCCGCTCAACTATTACGTGCAGACGACCACCAACGGCGTCAGCGCGTCGTATGCGAGCCAGATCAACGACAAGAACCTGATCAACGTGGAAGTCGGCGATACGTATGCGCACGATTACCGCGCGAACGACACCACCATGGTCAACGGCGGCAATCGGCCGTTCCTGTGGGCTGTCAACTCGAGCGCTCCGACGAGCGGCGTGTGCTACACAGCGGCCGGACTTGCCGTGAGCTGCTACAGCGCGAATGCAGACAAGGTGACGCTGGGCAACATCACCCCCGCGACCCTGACTCTGCCGGCGAGCTGCGGCACGGGATCGTGCGAGTGGTTCGTGGCCGAAAACGGACGTCGCGGCGGCGGCAACCAAGCCGATCCGACGTTCCTTTCCGGTTCGATCACGGATCAATGGAAGCCGACGGGACAACTGCTGTTCAACTACGGCGTTCGTTTCGACAGCTTCCGTTACAAGCTCTCGGACACGGGCGGATCCGCGCGCAACTTCTGGTTCAACTCGTATAACAACAGCTTCTGCGTGTCGCCCACCGCAGGCAGCACCCCTGCCTACAACCCGGCGAACGACACCGGAGCAAACCAGCCGTGCCCAGCGGGAACGGTTGCGGTGCATCTCACGAACCTGCCCAACGACACGGTCACGTATAACGTGTTCCAGCCGCGTATCGGCGGCACGTACACGATCAACCCCGACAACGTGATCCGCTTCAGCTACGGCAGATACACGCAGGCGCCGAACACCGCCTACGAGCAGTACAACCTGCTGCAGCAAGATCTCGCGTCGTACGACGGCAACAACTTCTGGAAGTTCGGGTTCACGACCACGACGCACCAGATCCGTCCGCCGACGTCGAATAACTACGATCTTTCGTTGGAGCATCAGAGCGGCGACGTGAGCTTCAAGCTCACACCGTTCCTGCGCCAGACGAAAGACCAGATCCAGAACTTCTTCTTGGATCAGAAGACGGGCTTCGTCTCGGGACTCAACGCCGGTAGCCAGACCTCAGACGGCGTCGAGTTCGAACTGACGAAGGGCGACTTCAACCACAACGGGTTGTCCGGACTGCTCTCCGTCACGTTCACGCGCAGCTTGATCAAGTACAGCGCGCTGCAGAACGGCGGCAGCGTGCTCAGCACCGACAACCAGGCGATCCAACAGTACAACGACTTCACGAAGGCCTGCGCGGGCGTCGGACCATCGACGAACCCGAACTCGCTTTGCGGAGTAGCCGGCGGCGTCGGTACCGCGATTCCGACCGAGCCGAACGGCATCGCCAACCCGTACTACAATGCGCCGGCGCGGCCGCTGCTCGACCTGAACGGCGCCTACTTGCCGTTCAGCACCATCCCGGGTGTGGTCGAAGCCGCTTCGGGCTCCTACGAAACACCACTGGCGGCGACGCTCGTGTTGAACTTCAAAGCCAATAAGCTCGCCATCTCGCCGCAGTTCCAATACTTCGAAGGCGGCTACTATGGCGATCCGCTCACTGGCACCGGCGTTGATCCTTCGACTTGCACGGCCAACCTAGCCGGCACCGTCGCAGGCGATCCGCGCTACAAGTACGGCGGCACGGGCACTCCGTTCGATGCACTATCGTGCACCGGCTTAGTTCCCACGCCGGATCCGTTCACCGGCAACTTCGACAGCCTGGGCGCGTTCAGAGCTCCGAACCAGCTCCTGATGCACATGCAGGTCTCGTATGACGTGAGCCCGCGAGTTGCGCTGACGCTCAACTTGGCGAACATCGTCAATACGTGCACCGGCGGAACATCGGAGCCGTGGACTCGCTTCGCGAACCACAACGTGTGCGGCTATACCCTGCCGGGCTACGGCGCGCCGCTCCCGTACGGCTCGAACGTCTACAACCCGGGTTCGACCTTCCAACCGATGGTCCAGTACCCGTATCAGGAGAACCCGACGATCCAACCGTTCAATGCGTTCTTGGGTGTGAAGATCAAACTCTGATCGCCTAAGACCTCGTAGAACAGGGAAAAGCGGGTCCCGGCCTTCGCGGCCGGGACCCGCTTTTCGCATGCAGCGGGACGACCAGCCTTACGTGAAAACCTCGTTAAGGTCAAAGGTCCCAAGTCCCCCGACTTATAAGAATAGTTTTCGGCTTGCGCATTGCCGGCCGACGTTTATTGCAACTCGCCTCGGGAGGAAACCCTATGGGTATCAAGGGCCTACTCCGAATCGCTTTTCTGGCGCTCGTCGTCATGCTGGTCCAGGGAACATGGGTTCTGGCCGGCACCACGGGTTCCATCAGCGGTACGGTAACGGACCAGACAGGCGCCCCAGTAGCGGGCGTCAAGATCACGGCGACATCGCCGTCACAAAGCGCTAGCGTGACCACGGATTCGAAAGGTTTCTACTCGGTTCTCAACCTTTCGCCCGACACGTATAGCATCACAGCTTCCAAGACCGGATTCGATGTCAGCACGCTGTACGGTCTCACCGTCACAGCCGACCAGAACACGAACGGCGATGTGAAGATCCATCCGACCGCTGCAGTGCTCGGTCACGTCACCGCGACGGCGCAAGCCGGCGTGGTCTCGAAGACCGTCACCGGCGACTTGTATGCCGTCAGCGCGACAAAGATGAGCGGCTACCAAGGCTCTGCCGGCGGTGCCGAATCACTGTACAGCCAGAATGGCGTCGTCGGCTCGCTGCCGGGCGTCGTGCGTGCGGTGGGTTCGGGCGGAACGTATAACGGCCAGGGCACATTGAGCCTGCGCGGCGGCGCGTACGACCAGGTCGGCTTTGAGCTGGAAGGCATTCCGCTCAACCGCGGCTTCGACTTCTATAACAGCACCGCGCTTGCCACCAATGGTCTGGCGAGCATCGAAGTGTACACCGGCGGCGCACCGGCCGATTCAGGCCGCGCGATGTCGGGCTTCATCAACGGCACGATTCAGCGCGGCCGCTATCCGGGCGGCGCAGAATTCGACGGCTCGTTCGGCGGACAAGCGTTCGCACACGCGCTGCACATCGCGATGTTCGGCGGCACGCCGGACAACCGTTTCAGCTACTACATCTCCACGCTGTCGAACGACCAAGCGTATCTCTATGGCGATCGCGGCAACCAGGACAACCATCAGTTCAGCATTCCGGCAAACGATCCGGGCTGCGCGTACGTCACCGGCAACTTCGGCGGCGCGCTGAATTGCGCGGTTGGCCATACGCTCAACGTACCGATGGGCGCCTCGTTCTTCACCAACAACCCGCTGCCGTACAACCAGTCGCGCGACACGACGGCGAACTTGCACTGGACGCTGACCCACAACGGTCTGTCGGACGATGTGCAGGCCCTTGCAGTCATGGGCGCGACCGGCGGTCCGTTCCCGTACTCCGGCGCCAATCTCGACCCGAATTTCTACGGATACGAGACGGGCGGCGGTGTCGACCCGGTGTCCGGACGCCTTCTATGGCCTATCGGCAATCCGTATACCGGTGGGCTGAACACGCCGTATGACCCGACGAAGCTCGGCACGTACACGTGGCCGACGGCAGGCAATTCGAAGGGGGCCATTCCGGCAGGGTTCTTCGATAGCCAGAGCACGGTCTACAACATCGAGAAACTCGGCTACACGCGTTCGCTGACCGACACGTCGTTCGTCAGACTGTTCGCGTACTCGCTGTTCTCAGCGTGGAACCTCGACGAGCCGACGGAAGGCTTGAACGGCGGCACGTTCTACCAGCTGCACGATAACGCCACCGGTCTTTCGCTCAACTACCAGAATCAGCTCAACCGGCAGAACCTCATCAAGTTCGACGCCGACTACTCCAAGGACCTGACGCTACGCTACAATTACGCCAACTGGTTGGTCTCGCGCAACACAGGCCTCGGCGTGAACGCCGGCGGCGCCTACGCCACGTGCGGAAACCTTGCGGTCTTCACATCGTTGGCGCCATGCGCTACGCCGGGCGATAACGTCGCACAGATCAACGCGCCGTATGCGTACTGGTCCAGCACGACACCGATCACCACGGACGCGGTTCTGGCCGACACGTTCAAACCGAGCGACAAGCTCAACTTCGACCTCGGCCTGCGCTACGATCAATTCAAGTTCGGCCTTATGCCCCTACAGATCACCGGCGCGAACGGACTGGCCGAAATGGCTCAGAACCAGGATGGCATCTGCCTCTACGGTTATGCATATGCCCCGTCCGAGCCGTGCAACGGATTCTTGACGACCTACGCGGCCGATTCAGTCGCGAATCCGCCCAAGAATATCTCGCCGGGTCAAGCGAACTGGCAGAACGTAAGCGGCTCGCTCGTGTACAACGAGTTCAGCCCGCGCTTCGGCGTGACGTATGCCGCGGATCCGTCGAACGTCTTCCGCGCGTCGGTCGGACGCTACGTCCAACCGCCGAACTCGGCGTTCGAAGAATACCGAGCGGGCCCGCAGTGGGGACCCGGCGACACGGTCGCCGTGCTGAACCGCTTCTATGGCGGTCTAGGCTTCCTCGCGGTGCACAACGTGCAGCCTGAGGACAGCACCAACTACGACATCTCCTACGAACACGACTTCAGCGGCGGCTTGTCGTTCAAGGTCACACCGTACGCGCGCGTGACGCGCGGCCAGGTGCTGAACCTGCCCGTCAACCCGACGCAGCCGTCGTTCGTCACCGGTTACAACTTCGGCAACGCGAAGATCAGTGGATCCGAGTTCTTGCTGCAGAAGAACCGCACGAGCGAGAACGGTCTGACCGCGACGCTTGCCGGCACCTACACGGATTCCAAGATCCGCTTCGGTCCGGCGGCCAACGGCGTGTCGATCATCGACCTGATCAATAAGCAGATCGCCCTCTACAATACCAACAACGGCACGCACTACGCGATGGAAGATCCGAATGCGTATTATGCGCCGTCGTTCACGCAAGCGCCGCCCGCGAGCAGCTCGTACGACGTGAAGTGGGTGTGGAACCTCAACCTCGACGAACGCATGAACGGTTGGGACTTCTCACCATCCTTCAACTACCAGTCGGGCAATCCGTATGGCGATCCGCTTGACTTCGGCGGCAATCCGGATCCGTACACGCACACGTTCGATGCCTTCGGTTCGCTGACCGGTCCGTCGTGGGTGACCATGAACATGGGCATCTCACACGACCTCTCGAGCAAGTCGAAAGTCGGCGTGCTGTTCACGAACCTCTTCACCTCGGTCAGCAACCACGGCTATCCGTGGGAGTATCCGACCAAAGATCAGGTGATCGGTTACGGCAGCAACCCGTTCTACACGCTCAACGCCGGCATCAGCCCCGGTTACATCGGCGAGTCGTACTACCCGTACGTCCCGACCGCAGTCTCGCCGTACCACCAGATCCTCGTGCAATACTCGACGAAGATGTAACTTCGCCCGAGTCCACGATAGTCGTAGGGCAAGCAACGCTTGCCCTACTTCTTTTTACGCGCCGTTTGTTACGATCCCGCGCTGGTGGGTGGCCGTCTCGGGCAGGTCCCCGCCGCCCGTAGTGCAAAAACAGGCGCAACGTAGACCAGCGCAGGGGTGCGGCGCCGGCGACGCTCGAGCGCCTTTTTTCTTGCCCCGCTCATAGACAGCCGTAGGAGACCGTGCATTAGATGACCCCACGCTCGGGTATCGCTCTGCTTTTCGCGTTTTCAGTGGTCGCAGCTTTCGCCGTAGGCGCGTGCAGCAAGAGCAGCACGCCAACGCCCACGCCCATCGCATCCGTCAGTCCGTCGCCTTTTCCGGATACGCTCTACGTACAGGACGTGACATCGAAGACCATTCGCGTCTATAAGAATGCGTCGGGGTCGAACGGCTTCGTTCAGGTGAGCACAACGCTCTCTGCGGTGACCGTCAGCGTCAATGACGTCGTGTACTCGCCGGACAAGAACGTGGCATGGATGCCGTTCTGTGCAGGCAAGCCGTGCCCCGGCACTTCGGGTCCGATCAACGTTTACGCCGGCGCGAATGCATTGCCGACCGATGCCCCTCCGACGTCCACCGTGACGCTCGCCAATATCAACGGCGCCGCCGCTTACGACGATAACCACGATTTTCTCTACGTTCCTGTGAACAACTCCGCCGCCGTCGAGATCTATCAAAACGCGAGCACGCTCGGAACCGGCGGCAATACAGCGCCGGCTGCTTCGGCGACGTTGACGATCACAGATGCGGGCATCCAGTATCCCGGGCCGCCGCGTCCGCAAGAGTTGTACTACGACAAGGCGCGCGATCTGCTCTTCGTCAGCGATTTCGGCACGGTCGTGGCTGTGTTTGACAACTTCGGCGCGCAGGCCGCGGCAGCTGTGAGTAGCCACTCAAACATCAATCTCACCGCCAACAACGAGATCACCGGCCTCGTGCAGACCGATGGCATGGCCTACAACTCGTCACAGGATATTCTCTTCCTTGTTGCCGACCAACACGGTCAGCTCAGCGTTATCTCAAGCGCCAGCACGACCAATGGAGCCGCCGGTCATATCCAACTCGTCACGGGTTTTTCGCTTCCCAAGGGGATCGCGTACGACGACATCCGCAATATCTTGTTCGTCTACGATCCTGGCAATCCGCAAGGCGAAGGGCAGATCCTCAGCTTTCCGAATGCCACGACGCTCGCCGGCTCTCAGCACAGTTGGGCCGGCAGAAAAGGCTTTGTCGACTCGTTCGTCTCCAGCTTGAGCGGATTCGGCATCGCGATCGACGAGACGCACTAGCGGCGGAAAGTTGACTCTATTCTGAAGGGGCCGACGTTAGTCGGCCCACTTTTCTTGTCCAAAATGTAGGGCGGACCTTAATGGTCCGCCGGCGGGCCGTAAAGGCTCGCCCTCCATCAAAAACCTAAGAGGCGGCCGATCACCATGCGCTGCACTTCGTTCGTGCCTTCGCCGATCTCGTTGATCTTGCAGTCGCGGAAGTAGCGCGAAACGGGATACTCGTCCATGAAGCCGTAGCCGCCGTGGATCTGCACCGCAGCGTTGGCGCAGCGGCGCGACACTTCACCCGAATACAACTTCGACATCGCCGCGGCGGTCGCGAAATCGCGCCCTTGATCCTTGAGCCAGGCGGCTTTCAAGACGGCAGTGCGCGCGAGCTCGATCTCCACCGCCATGTCGACGAGTTGGAAACTGATCGCCTGAAATTTCGAGATCGGCTTGCCGAACTGTTGGCGTTCTTTCGCATACTTCGATGCAGCGTCGAAGCACGCTTGCGCTAAGCCGACGGAAAGTGCGCCGACGCTGATACGCCCGCCGTCGAGGATATCCAGGAACTGTTTGAATCCCCGCCCGCGGGGACCGAGCAGATTCTCAGCCGGCACGGTCGAGTTCTGAAAGGAAAGTTCGCGCGTATCGGAAGCGCGCCAGCCCATCTTCTTATAGGGCTTCGCTTGCGTGTAACCGGGTGCGTCCTGCGGCACGATGATGTTCGATATCTCGGGCTTGCCGTCGGCGCCTTTGCCCGTCACCGCAGTGATGGTGACGCCGCCGGAAATCGGGGTGCCGGCGTTTGTGATAAAACACTTCGTGCCGTTGATCGTCCAGCCTGAACTGGAGAGCTCGGCCGTGGTCTTCGTGGCGCCGGCGTCCGAACCGGCTTGCGGTTCCGTCAGGCCAAATGCCCACAGCTTTTCGCCGCGCGCGAGTGGAGTGAGCCAGCGTTCCTTCTGTTCTTCCGTGCCGAAGAGCAGAAAGGGCGATGCGCCGAGCGAGACGTGGGCCGCCATCGTGATGCCGACGGAAGCGTCGGCGCGGCCGATTTCCATGACTGCGAGCGCGTATGACACCGTATCCGCGCCGGCGCCGCCATATTTTTCCGGAAAAGGCAGCCCGAGCAGACCGAGCGCCCCCATCTTCTTGACGACGTCGAGCGGAAACGTGGCGCTCGCGTCCCAACTTTCCGCGTGCGGAGCGATCTCGCCGTCGGCGAACTCGCGGCACAACTTCTGCACATCCAACTGCTCGGTCGTGAGGTCAAAATTCATCGGCCCGGTATTCTCCGGGATAGGGCAGTCCCGCCTGGCGGCGAACTCACTCTTCGATGATCGTCTTCAGGGACGTGGGCCTCGTCTATCCAAACGGCGTGCACGCCCTGTCCAATGTGGACCTTGAGATCGGTCGCGGTGAATTCTTGTTCTTGGTCGGAGGCTCCGGCCAGGGCAAGTCGAGCCTCCTCAAATGCATCAACCGCGAGATCGATCCCACCTCCGGCAGCGTGGAGGTCGACGGCGTCCGTCTTCTCGACCTCTCGCCGGCGCAGATCCCGTTCCTACGCCGAAAAGTCGGGGTGGTCTTCCAAGACTTCAAGTTGCTCCAGCAAAAGACGGTCTGGGAGAATGTGGCATACGCGCTGCAGGTGACGGGCGCGAGCTCGCGAGACGTGGTGCGCCGGGTGCCGCGCATGCTCGAACTCGTCGGCATCGCCCATAAGGCCAAGATGTTCCCATACGAATTGAGCGGCGGCGAGCAGCAGCGCAACGCGATCGCGCGCTCGCTCGTGAACAATCCGCTGATCCTGCTCTGCGATGAACCCACGGGTAATCTCGACCCGGAGACGTCCAACGAGATCATGGCGTTGCTCGCGCGTATCAACGCGAAGGGCACGACCGTCGTGATCGCGACCCACAATCAAGCGGTCGTGGACCGCATGCGCAAGCGCGTGGTCCGGCTTTCGAACGGCCGCATCGCGCACGATCAAGAACGAGGACACTACCATATTGGATTGGGGTAAAGTGCGGTTTTTCTGGGCCGAAGTGGCCCAGAACTTCACGCGCAATCTCACTATGGCTCTCACGGCGATCGGCACGGTCGCCGTTTCGGTGGTGCTGCTCGGCACGATTCTTTTCTTCCACGACTCGTTCGAATTATTCATGAAGCAGGTCGTCGGGCAGGTCACGATCGCAGCCTATCTCAAGGACAAATCACCCCAGTCCGCCGTCGACGGCACGATGCGCGTGATGAAATCCGATCCGCGCGTCGATTCGGTGACGTTCATATCGAAGAAGACGGCGATCGATGCGCTGCGCAAGCAGCTGCGCGGCCAGATGAACCTCGATGTGATCAACACCAACCCGCTGCCCGACGCGATCATGGTGCATCCCATCGACCCGGCGGACGCCGCGTCGATCGCCACGCGGCTGCGCAGACTGCCCACCGTCGCAAACGTAACGTACCGCAGCGAGGTCACGGAAAAGCTGCTGCGCATCGAGTCGGTGCTGGGTGCGGTCGGATTCGGCATCGTCGCGCTGCTGCTCGTGGCGACGGCATTGCTCATCTACAACACGATTCGCTTGACGGTGTTCGCGCGCAGCCGCGAGATTCGCATCATGCAGCTCGTGGGGGCGACGCGATGGACGGTTCGTTGGCCGTTCGTCTTCGAGGGCATCTTGACAGGGCTCACCGGTGCGCTCATCGGTATCGGACTTCTCGACGCTGCGTTTCGCGCTTTTGCCCCGAAGATAGCGATCGATCTGCCGTTCTTGCCGTTTAACTTCACCGTCGTGCCGGTCGGCATGATCGCGATCGAACTGCTAGCGACGGGAGCGGTGGTCGGGATGCTCGCAAGCATGCTCTCCGTCAGCCGGTACCTGCGCGCCAGCTGATGAGCAGGCGACGAATCCGATCTGAAGGGGCCGACGTGAGTCGGCCCAACGATGCGAGACGTGGGCCGACTGGCGTCGGCCCCTTCAAAGAAGTCGGCCCCTTCAAGAAAGTCGGCCCCCTCAAAAAAGTCGGGGCGTTTCGGCACGTTGCAGCAATCGCGATGCTGGCAGTAACCGTGATGGCCGCCGCACCGACGCCGGTGCCCATCACCGAGAAGATCAAGCAGAACCAAGCCGCGATCCATGCGACGCAAGCGCAGCTGCACACAAAGCGGGTCCAGCTGCACGGCGCGCGCTTCAAGGTCATCACCATCGCGCAAGAGCTGGCCGACACGAACAACGGCATCAGCATGGTCAACGCCACGATCGACCAGCTCGACCGCCAGATCAGACAGATCAAACTGCGCTTGGATATCCGCCGCACGCAGCTCGCTGCCACGCGCGCGAGTCTCAACCGTCATCGCACGGCGCTCGACCAACGATTGGTCGACGTCTACGAATACGGCCCCGTGTCATACCTCGATGTGCTGCTCGAGGCGACATCATTCGCCGACTTCGTGGAGCGCTGGGATTTCGTACGCGCGATACTCAAGTCCGATTCGCAGCTCATCGCCGGCATCAACACGGAGCAAGCGCGCTACGAAGGACTCGTCCAAGGCCTCGAACAGGCCAACGCGCAGCTCGCCGCAGCCGAACAAACGCAAGCGAACAAGGAAGCGCAACTCGCCGGCTTGGCCGCGGAACGGCAACAATTGCTCGGAGCAGCGCGAGCGCAGCGCAACGTGATCGCTCAACAGGTCGTCGAACTCGAAGGGTTGAGCGCGGCAGAAGAAGCGCGACTCCAGGCGCTCATCGTCGAGAAGCAACGCGAGGATTATCTGGCCACGCTGGCGGCGCGGCGCGCGGCAGCTGCCGCGCGCCGCGCCGCTGCGATCGCCGCCGGCCTCCCGCCGCCGCCGGAATCGCCGATCGGCGGTCCAGTGACGTTCATCTGGCCCGTGCGTGGTCCGATCACATCGCCGTTCGGCTATCGCACCGATCCGTACACCGGCCGGTACGCCCTGCACTCCGGCGTCGATATCGGCGTGGACTACGGAACGCCGATCCGTGCCGCCGCCGACGGACGCATCATATATGCAGGTTGGTACGGGGGCTACGGCAATCTCATCACTATTGATAACGGCGACGGATATTCCACGCTCTACGCGCACTGCTCAGCCATGTACGTCTCGGTGGATCAGAACGTGCAGCGCGGTCAAGTGATCGGGGCCGTGGGCGCCACGGGCTATGCGACCGGCCCGCATCTTCATTTTGAGATACGTAAGAACGGCGTGCCTTTTGACCCTCTCACCAAGCTCTAAGGTCTGCAGTCCCGCGACGAACGCGCCGGATTTGACGTAAAGTTGACGACAATGCTATTAGGGCTTTAGCAGGCGGTTGGAGAAGAGAGCCGTCCGGGTACAAGCTAGACGGCCACGCCGCAAAATCAAGCAGCCTGCCCCCGATCAGATCGCCGAAAGGACCAACACCGCTCGTGCCGCTTAAATTCCGCATCGCCGCTCTCGCCGCCATCCTTTTCGCCGCAGCCGCCGGCATCGGGTTCACCGTCGCCGCCGCCGAGCGCAACGGTGGAGGCCTCTTCCAGAGCGGGCGACCCGCCTTAGCCCTCTCCGATGGCGGAAATCAGTATTCAAACGCGTCAGTCACGGACGCGACCGGCGGCGATACCAGATCGGGCGGCGTCGACATGCTCGACCGAGCCTTTGAGAAGCTGCACGCCGAGTATTACAAGCCCGTTGAAGACGCTGATCTCCTGAAAGGCGAGCGCGACTCCCTCGCCGCGCTGCTGAAGACCAAAAAAGTCGCGGCGGTGCTGCCGCAAGCATCGGTCTCGGAACCGAACGACGTCTCGAAGGATGAGGATCTTGCAAACCAGATCTTCACCGCCGCGTACGACAAGTATCCGGTGATGAACGGCGGCGACGATGTCGTGTACGCGGCCATCTCCGGCATGCTCGGCTCGCTCGGCGATCCGTATACGGTCTACATGTCGCAGAAAGATACGCAACATTTCAACGAGACGATCCAGGGCGGCGATTTCGGCGGCATAGGCGTCTACATCGAGCAAGACGCCAAATCGAAACAGACGCTCGTGATCGGTCCCATCCAAGACACGCCGGCGGCAAAAGCCGGTCTGCTGCCCGGCGACATCATCGTCTCGGTGGACGGCCATCAGACGAAGAACGTGCCGATCGACTCCGTTATGGGGTACATCCGCGGCGTCGAAGGCTCGACGGTTCACCTCGTCATCTCCCGCGTCGTCGGCAATTCGAAAGCGCAGAAGACGTTTGCGGTGATGCGCGAGCAGATCCACGTGCCATCCGTTTCGTATCGGATGGTGGACGGCAATATCGGCTACGTCCAGCTCTTCATCTTCGGTGAGACGTCGGCCGATGAGATCTCGCACGCGCTCGACGTGCTCGACAAGCGCGGCGCAAAAGCATACATCCTCGACTTGCGCAACAACGGCGGCGGGCTTCTGTACGCTGCCGTGCAGATCGCGTCGAAGTTCATACCCGACGGGCCTATCGTCTCCACGATCGACCGCGACGGTCATGTGGAATCCGAGAGCGCTCAACAAGACGCGATGGCGCCACACCCGCTTGCGGTCCTCGTGAATCAGTACTCGGCGAGCGCATCAGAGATCACTGCGGGAGCACTTCAGGATACGAAGGTCGGCACGCTCATCGGCGTGCGCACCTACGGCAAAGGTGTCGTGCAGACGCTGTATCCGTTCTCCGACTCGAGCGAGTTCAAGATCACGACCGCGCGGTATGTCACCCCGCTTGGCCGAGACATCAATAAGAAGGGCATCGAACCGAACATCGTCGTGCCCATGAGCCCGCAGCTCGTCGGCTATCCGGGCAAGGATGTGCAGTTCGACGCCGCCGTGCAATTCATCAAGAAGCAGATCGCGTTGGTCGGCAGCGTCGGGACCAAGTGATCGAAAGGAATCCCGCCATCATGTGGTCTCGCAGGGGCGCACGCGCCGCTTTCGTCCTCGGTCTTGTGCTCGCGCTGCAGCCTTTCGCTGCTTCGCAGCCGGCGGTCGCCACCGAAAGCGTCGACCGCGATATGCTCACGTATTCGTTTGCGCGCGCGACGACAGAGTTCTATCGGCAGACCGCCGACCAGGTGCTTCTCGACGGCGCGGTCGCCGGCATGCGGCAAGCGATCAAAGAGCACGGCGGCAACGCTTCGAATCTGCCGTCCGTGCATAGCGGCGCGAGCGCCGAAGCGGACAGCGCTTCGCTGGGCCGCGAACTCGATCTCGCCACGAAAGAGTTCGCCCGTTCGGTCGGCGAGCGCGAGCTCGCATATGCCGCGATCCAAGGCATGATGATGTCGCTGCACGACAAATGGACCGTGTTCTTGGATCCCAAGGAATACAAGAATTTCAACACCGTCCTCGACGGCTCCGACTACGCCGGCGTGGGCATCGTCATCGGCATCGATCCCGCGACGAAGAAGATCATGGTGCAGCAGACGATCGACGGCGGCGCGGCCTCGAAGGCCGGCGTCCAGGCCGGCGACGTGATGCTGACGATCGGCGGTCACGACTCCACCGGTTTGAGCATTCTCCAAGCCAGCAAATTGCTGCGCGGCCCGATCGGCAGTTCCGTCACCCTCGTCATGCAGCGGCCCGGCACAGCGTCGCCGATATCGTTCACACTGCATCGCAGCGCGGTGCGTACGCCAAGCGTGCTCGCGCGCATGCTGCCCGGGAATATCGGCTATCTCCAGGTGCTCGTCTTCGGATCGAGCACCGGCTTGGAGACCGACGAGGCGCTAGCGCGGCTCGACAAAGCCGGAGCGGTCGCGTATATCTTGGATCTGCGCAACAACGGCGGCGGTTACCTCAACGCAGCGATCGACGTCTCGTCGAAGTTCATTCCCGACGGCCCGATCGTCTCGATCGATAGCCGCTCAAAGCCGCTCACGACATTCGACGCAGACGACACGGCCATCACGCCGCGGCCGCTTGCGGTGCTCGTCAACGGCAACACGGCGAGCGCGTCGGAGATAACGTCGGGCGCGATTCAGGATAGCAAGGCCGGCGTTATCGTCGGCAGCCGCACCTATGGAAAAGGCGTCGTGCAGACGGTTTATCCCCTGCCCGACGGCAGCGCGATCAAGATCACGACCGCGCGATATCTCACCCCGGACGGCCGCGATCTGAACGCCGTCGGCATCGATCCGGACATCGTCGTGCCGGATGTCGATCCGGCGAGCGTCGGGCAGCTCAATACCGACGGCCAGCTGCGCCGCGCGGTGAGCATCATCCAGTCGCGTCTCGGCGCTCCCCCGGCACCTCCGACGAACTGACGTCTCGCGCAAAACGTCGTCCACCATCCATTTCGTCTACCATCCGAAGGGGCCGACGTCAGTCGGCCCGCTTGCAATTCATAACGTTGGGCCGACTAGCGTCGGCCCCTTCTAGGGAATCGCCCAAGTCGTAGGGGGCAAGCATCGCTTGCCCTGTCGCCGAACAATGGAACAGATGACTATTGGAATCGCGCCGCGGGGCGAAGACGTGGTCTGGTCACCGACTCCCGAAAACATCGCGAACGCAAACGTGACGGCCGCTGCCCGCGCGCTCGGCGTCGACGGCGTTGACGGTTTGCGCGCGCTTGCTCGAGCCGATATCGCCGACTTTTACGATCGGCTCCTGAACCACATCGGCCTCGCGTGGTTCGAGCGCTATAGCACGACACTCGACCTGTCTCGCGGCATGCCGTTCGCGAAGTGGTTCACGGGCGGACGCTATAACGCATCGTATAACTGTCTGGACAAGCACGTGCTCGCCGGCCGCGGCGCAGACGAGGCGCTCGTCTGGGAAGGCGAAGACGGCGCTCTAAGGAGCATGACCTTTGACGAGTTGCTCGCCGCTGTATGCCGGCTCGGCGGAGCGCTGAAATCGCTTGGCATCGTGCCCGGCAATCGAGTCGGGATCTACATGCCGCTCGTGCCCGAGACCGCAATCGCGTTGTTGGCGATCGGCCGGATCGGCGCAATCGCGGTGCCGGCGTTCTCCGGCTATGCTGCCCCGGCACTCGTCGCGAGGCTCGCTGACGCCGAAGCAAAAGCGTTGCTGACCGTGCGCTCTGGGTCGCGCCGCGGAAAATCCGTGCCGATGCTCGATACCGCGATCGAAGCGGCGAGCGCGGTTCCGACGATCGAATTCGTGGTGGCCTTTGGGTCGGAAGCTGCAGGGGCCGACGCCAGTCGGCCCAGGCGCTCGACGTCCTTTGCGATCCACGATTGGACCTCGATCGTCGACGGCCAACCGAACTTCATCGAAGCCGAGCGCACCGCAGCGGATGATCCGTATCTTTTGCTCTACACGTCAGGCTCGACCGGAAAACCGAAAGGCGCTGTGCACGGACACGCCGGTTTTCCGGTCAAAGTGCAGATCGACCAATACCTCTGCTTCGATGTCAAACCGCGCGACCGCATGCTCTGGTTCACCGACATGGGCTGGATGATGGGGCCGTTTCTCGTGCTCGGCGCGCTTGGGCTGGGCGCGACGATCGTATTGTTCGACGGTACGCCTGACTATCCGAGCCCCGACCGCCTTTGGAGCGTCGTCGCGAGGCACCGCATCACGCACCTCGGCATCGCGCCGACGGCGATCCGCGCGCTGATGGCCCACGGCGACGAACATCCGCACAAACACGATCTCTCCAGTCTGCGCATCCTCGGATCAAGCGGCGAAGCCTGGAACCCCGAACCGTATCGCTGGTTCTCGCACCACGTCGGCGCGGATCGCTGTCCGATCATCAACTACTCCGGCGGCACGGAGATCAGCGGCGGCATCTTGGGCTGCTTTCCAACGCAGCCGCTCGTGCCGTGCGCGTTTCACGGGCCGGTGCCCGGCATGGACGCAGATGTCGTGGACGAGAGCGGCGTTTCGCTGCGCGGGCACGTCGGTGAATTGTGCATACGCCAGCCGTGGCCCGGCATGACGCAGTCGTTCTGGCACGACGATCAGCGCTATCTGCAGACGTACTGGTCGCGCATTCCCGGCGTCTGGCTGCACGGCGATTGGTGCAGCGTCGACGAGAGCGGCTACTGGTTCATCCACGGACGCTCGGACGATACGATCAATGTGGCCGGAAAACGCGTCGGACCGGCTGAGTACGAGAGCGCGCTCGTCGCGCACCCGGCGGTCAAGGAAGCGGCTGCGCTGGCCGTGCCGGATTCCGTCAAAGGCGAAGTCGTCGTGTGCCTTGTCGTGTTGCGCCCCGGAACGAAGGCTGACGAGGCATTGCGCGTCGCGCTGGTCGGCGCATGCGCGCATAGTCTGGGCAAAGCGCTCGCGCCAAAGACCGTCCGCTTCGTGAACGATCTCCCGCACACGCGAAACGGCAAGATGATGCGCCGGGTGGCGCGCGCCCGCTATCTGAAGAGCGACGCCCTTGGCGATCTCTCGGCGCTCGAAAATCCGGCGTCACTCGAGGCGATCGATGCCGCCTCGTAACCCGCTCCTCGACGCTCTCACGCGGCGCGTCGTCGTGTTCGACGGCTCGATGGGCGCCACGCTGCAAGCGATGAACCTTTCGGCCGCGGACTTCGGCGGCAAAGAGGGGTGCAACGACCATCTGAGCCTCACCAAGCCCGATGTGATCGGCGCGCTGCATCGCGCTTTTCTCGAGGCCGGCGCCGACGCGCTCGAGACGAACACGTTTCAGGCGTCGCGTCTGAAGTTGGACGAATACGGCCTCGGCGATCAAACGCGCGAGCACAACGTCGCGTCCGCCCGCTTGGCACGCGAGGCGGCCGATGAATACACGAAGCGCGATCCATCGCGGCCGCGTTTCGTCGTGGGCTCGCTCGGCCCGACCGGCATGCTGCCCTCCGCAAACGATCCGGCCCTCTCACGCCTTTCATATGCCGATTTGTTCGAGATCTATCGCGAACAAGCCGATGCGCTGCTTGAGGGCGGCGTGGACGGGCTGCTGGTCGAGACGCAGCAAGATATCCTGGAGACGCGCGCGGCCATCACCGCCTGCGCGCGGGCGGCGCAAGCGCACGCCGATGCGACGGGCGGCGAGCGGGCCGCGGTCCTCGCCTCGGTCTCGCTCGACACGCAGGGCCGCATGCTGCTCGGCACCGATATCGCTGCAGTCTGCGCGATTCTCGAGGCGTTGCCGTGCGACGTCGCCGGTTTGAACTGCAGCACCGGACCGGAGTACATGCGCGATGCCATGCGCTATCTCGCGCAGCACTCATCCAAGTACGTCTCGTGCATACCGAACGCCGGCATTCCGCGCAACGAAGGCGGCCTGGCGATCTATCCGCTCGAGCCTGAGGGCATGCGCGACCATCTGGAATCATTCGTCACCGATTTCGGCGTCAATATCATCGGCGGTTGCTGCGGTTCCGGGCCGGAACACATACGGCTGCTCGCCATCGCCGCAAAAGGCAAGACGCCGCGAACCCCCAAGCCGAAGCCGGATCAGGAAGTCGCGAGCGCGATGACCGCGCTCCAGCTCGCGCAAGAGCCTCGACCGCTCATCGTGGGCGAGCGGCTGAATGCGCAGGGGAGCCGCAAGGTCAAGCGGCTGGTTCTTGCCGACGACTACGATGCGCTCGTGGAAGTGGCGCGCGAGCAGGTGAGCGGCGGAGCCCACGCGCTCGACGTCTGCATGGCGCTGACCGAGCGCGAAGGTGAAGACTCGACCATGGCCGAGATCGTCAAACGTCTCGAGCTCTCGGTCGAAGCGCCGCTCATGATCGACAGCACCGAGGCCAAAGTCGTGCGCCGCGCGCTTGAAACCAATCCGGGGCGCGCGATCATCAATTCCATCAACCTCGAAAACGGGCGATCGCGCATCGACGAAATCTTACCGCTCGCGCTCGAACACGGAGCCGCCGTCGTGGCGCTCACTATTGAGAAATCGATCGGCATGGCCAAGACGCCCGCCGCAAAGGCGGAGGTGGCGCAGATGATCGAGGCGATCTGCTGCGGCGAGTACGGCCTGCCGCGCGGCCGCCTCATCTTCGACGTGCTGACGTTCACGCTCGCCACCGGCCAGCCCGAATATCTCGATGCCGGCGCCAACACGATCGAGGGTATCCGCGCGGTCAAGACGGCGCTGCCCGGCGTGCTGACGGTCTTGGGCGTCTCCAATATCTCGTTCGGTTTGAACCCCGCCGCACGCGCTGTGATCAACAGCGTCTTTCTCTATCATTGCGTGGCGGCCGGTCTCGATCTCGCGATCGTGAATCCGAAGGACATCACGCCGTACGCGCTCATCATGGGCGATGAACGCGAGCTCGCAGAGGACTTGATCTTCAACCGGCGGCCGGACGCGCTGCAGCGCGTCATCACGCGATACGAAGGCGTGAGCGCCGCCACGGCGACCGACGGACAGGCGGAGCCCGACGACGCAGATCTCCCGGTGACCGAACGCATCCATCGCCGCATCCTGCACCGCAAGAAGGAGGGCATCGAAGCGCTCCTCGATGAGGCACTGCGCGATCAGTCGGCGGTCGATCTGCTCAACGGTTGTCTCCTGGGCGCGATGAAGGATGTCGGCGATCGATTCGGCGCGGGCGAGCTCATCCTGCCGTTCGTGCTGCAGTCGGCCGAGGTCATGAAGAAGGCGGTCTCCTACCTCGAGCAGTTCCTTGAGAAAAACGACAGTTACACCAAAGGCATCGTGGTGCTGGCGACGGTCTTCGGCGACGTGCACGACATCGGCAAGAATCTCGTGCATACCATCCTTTCGAACAACGGCTATACGGTGCACGATCTCGGCAAACAAGTGCCGCTGCACGCGATCATCGAGAAAGCCGTGGAGGTCAAGGCAGACGCGATCGGCCTTTCGGCGCTCTTGGTCTCCACGTCGAAGCAGATGCCGCTCTGCCTGCAGGAATTGCATCGCGAGGGTCATGCGTTTCCGGTCATCGTCGGCGGCGCCGCCATCAACCGTGCGTACGTGCAGCGCATCGGCTTCGTGGACCCGGAGACGTATTTTCAGCCCGGCGTCTTCTATGCGAAAGACGCGTTCGAAGGCCTTGCCCTGATGGACACGCTGCAAGATCCGTCGCGGCGCGAAGGCTTGCGCACGCGCGTGGAGATCGAAGCGCGCGATGCCGTCGCCCGGCGCGCGGCGCGGACGGTTCCTGCGGCTGTCGATATGCCGGCGCGTTCAGCTGTCGCGAAAGATGCGCCGATCCCGAAGCCGCCATTTTGGGGTGCGCGCGAGCTGCGCGACATCCGCGTTCCCGATGTGTTCCGCACGCTCGACGTCCGCTCGCTCTACCGCTTGCAATGGGGCGCGAAGAGCGCGAAGGGCGATGCGTGGCGTGCGCTGCTGCATGAGGAGTTCCGGCCGCGTTTCGAACGCATGAAGTCGGAAGCGATCGAGACCGGCTGGCTCGCGCCGCGGGCGATCTTTGGTTTTTTCCCGGCCGCCTCCGACGGCGATGACCTGATCCTGTTCCAGCCGAATGATCCGGCGATCGAACTCGCGCGCTTTTCGTTTCCGCGTCAGCCCGCGATGCCGCGCCTTTGCATCTCGGACTATTTCGCCAGCGTGGACGAGGAGCGCCGCGACGTGGTGGCGCTGCAGGCCGTCACCGTCGGCGCCGAAGCGACCGCGCGCTACACGCGGTTGCAAGCGGCGGGCGAATACGCCGAAGCGTTATACGTGCACGGCCTCGCCGTCGAAGCGGCAGAAGGTCTGGCGGAACTCGTGCATCGCCATATCCGCCGGGAACTGGGTATCGCTGCCGGTCAGGGCAAGCGGTATTCGTGGGGCTATCCGGCCTGTCCGGATATCGAAGAGCACCGGAAGTTCTTCGCGATCATGCCGTGCGATACGATCGGGATGACGATCACCGAGGCGTTCCAGCTCGTGCCCGAGCAATCCACCGTGGCGCTCGTCGTGCACCACCCAGAAGCCACGTACTTCTCCGCGCTCGGCGCCGGCGAGAGCGTGCTCACCGCATCGCTGCCTTAGATGTAGGGCGGACCTTTAAGGTCCGCCGCCGTGTTTATTCGCTCAGCCGACGACGGGGACGACGACATAAGAAAAGGGGCCGACGTGAAGTCGGCCCCTTCAGGGTCAGCGGCCGAGAATGTGGCGGCCGATCACAATGCGCTGGATCTGCTGCGTGCCCTCATAGATCTGCGTGATCTTCGCGTCGCGCATCATGCGTTCCACCGGATACTCGGTCATGTAGCCGTAGCCGCCCACGAGCTGCACCGCATCGGTCGTGACGCTCATCGCGACGTCGCCGCATTTCAATTTGCAGAGCGCGCCCCAATACGTGACGTCATCGGTGGCCAAGTCGCAACGGCGAGCCGCTTCATACAACAGCAAGCGCGCGGCCTGCACCTCAAGATCCATGTCCGCGATCATCCACTGCAGGCCTTGCTGCTTCGACAACGGCTTGCCGAACGCGACGCGCTCCTGCAGATACTTTGCGGCGAAGTCGAGCGCGCCTTGCGCAATGCCGAGCGCTTGCGCGGCAACGCCCGGACGCGATTTGTCCAGCGTCTTCATCGCGATGCGGAAGCCCTCACCTTCGGCGCCTAACAGACGGTTGGCGGGAATCGTGCAGTTTTCCAGCACGACTTCGTTGGTCGGTGACCCGCGAATGCCCATCTTGTGCTCGACCTTGCCCAACTTGAAGCCCGGGTCGTCGGTGTGGCAAATGAAGGCCGAGACGCCCTTCGGACCGAGTTCTTTGTTCGTGGAGGCGAACACGATGCAGATGTCGGCCACGGCGACATTGGTGATGAAGACTTTGGTGCCGTTGAGCACATAGCGATCGCCGTCGCGGACCGCCGTCGTGCGCATGTTGGCGGCGTCCGATCCCGACGATGCTTCGGTGAGCGCGTACGAGGCCATCAGCTCGCCGCTGGAGAGTTTCGGCAGGTACTCTTTCTTCTGTGCCTCATTGCCCGCGATCATGATCGGCAGTCCGCCGAGCTCTTGAACCGCGATGATGAGACCCGACGACGCGCACGCCTTGCTCACTTCTTCGACGACTTTGACGTACGTCGCAAAGGAACCGAGCCCGCCATATTCCTCGGGGAAGGGCACGCTGAAGAGTTCGTTCTCGGCGAATATGTCGCGAATATCTTTAGGATAGTTCCCGGTCGCGTCGATCTCGGCGGCGCGCGGTGCAACTTTTTCGGCCGTGATGCGCCGGACCGTATCCAATATCATGCGCTCCATCTCGAGCGACTCGGCGTTCCGTTCCGGTGCCAGCATGTCGGCGTTTCTCCTCAACGTCTAAAGAACAACGCCCATGGGTTCTGTCCGGCGCAGTGAGCGCCCTTGGTCTGCTCTCAGTTGCAGGGCGGCAGGCGCGCGGAGCAAATGCGGGGCGAATGGATCGCATCGAATGGGGACCGTAAGCCACGTGCTCGCGGAGCGAGCCGATCGGGAAGGCTCCGCCACCGCTCTCGTTTTTCCGGACGAACACGTCGAATTGACGTTCGCCGATATCGCCTCGCGAGCGCGCGACTTTTCGCGAGCGCTCGCGGTCCGCGGGGTATCGGCAGGCGACCGTTTTGCGATCATGATGGGCAATGGGCTCTCATACGTCACGTGCCTGCTTGGTGCGTGGCGGCTGGGCGCGGCCGTCGTGCCCATCGATCCGATGCTCAAGGGTCCTGACGCCCGCGACTTGATCATGGCGAGCGGTGCGAAGGCGCTCGCGATCGATCAGAAACGGCTCGTCGAGCTGCACGGATTGCGCCGCGAGTGCACGACGCTGCGCGCCACGATCGTCGCCGGCGCACGCTCGCCGGAGGACGGAGATATCGAGCTGGACGCGGCGCTTGCGGCGGCCGCACATTCCGATCACCACCAGCTGCTCAATGTCGCGAGCGACGCGGTCGCCGTAGAATCGTATCGCGCGCACACGGACGGTTTCGAACCGGTGCGGCGCACGCATGCCGATCTGCTTTCGGATGCGAACGCGCTGACGTCGGAACTCCATCTCGTCGAGACAGACAGAGCGATCTGCGCGATTCAGCTCGGTCATCGCGACGGCGTGACCGCGCTCGTCGCGGCGCTCACATCGGGCGGACAGTGCGTCGTGCCCGAGCGCTTCGATGGGCGCAGGTTCTGGGAGCTGGTCGCGGCGCAGCGCGCCACGTGGCTCGCGCTCGTTCCTACACAGTTCTACGATCTGCTCTTCGGAGGGCCGCCGCAAAGCGGCAGCCACACCTCAGTCCGTTTAGCGGTCGTCACGGGCAGCGCCATACCGGCGCAAGCGCGCGAAGATTTCGAACAGAAATTTGGCATCCAGATTCGCGGAATACCGCCGGCATGAGCGAGCAGCCGATCTCGCGTTTCCACAGCGTCGCGGATACGGCGCGCTGGATCGCGGCATACCGCGCACAAGAGACCGACAGACCCGACGCGATTTTCCGCGATCCATACGCTCGCACGTTCGCCGGAAACGCCGGCGTCGCGATGGCAGGCTTCAGCCGTCCGGGGAGATCGGCGGCGTGGGCCATGATCGTCCGCACCGCCGTCTTCGACGAATTGATCATGCGCGAGGTGACGGTGGGCGGCTGCGACTGCGTGCTCAATCTTGGCGCCGGTCTCGACACGCGCCCGCAGCGGCTTGCCTTGCCGCCAAATCTGCTGTGGATCGAGGTCGACTTGCCGGCGATGGTCGCTTACAAGAACGAAAGCCTTGCGGGCGTGCCGTCCGCCTGCAGGATCGAGCGTGTGGCAATCGATCTTTCGGAAGAGGGCCCACGTACCGCGCTTTTCGCACGGGTCAATGCGCAGTGCAAGCGCGTGCTGGTCGTGAGCGAAGGTCTGACGGTCTATCTGTCCGAGGAAAACGTGGCACGCTTGGGGCGCGACCTCTACGCGTGTCCGAACTTCGCGCTCTGGCTCATCGATCAAGCATCGCCCGCAATTCTCGACTTCATGCGGCGCGGCTATCACAAGGGTTTAGAGGCCGCGAACGCGCCCATGCTGTTCGGGCCGAAAAACGGTCTAGCGTTTCACGCGGCGCAAGGCTGGGTGCCGCGCGAAGTGCGCGATATGATCGGTGAGGCACGACGGCTCAAACGCGAGATGCGCGGCGCCGCGTTTCTCCGCGCCCTCGGCATATTGCGGGCACGAGACCCGAAGTATTGGTCGGCGATGGCTTTACTGGAACGAAAAACCGGTTAGGTGAGTTGGCGCTGCAGGATCTGGATCTCGTCGAGTAGCCGGAGCACGACATCGACGCCGGCCAGATTCAGGCCGCAGATGTCCGTGAGCCGGCGGATCGTGGAGAGCCGGTCGACGTCCGCAGCGGTGTAGAAGCGCACCTCGTTGACGATTGTGGGCCGCAAAAGTCCCGCCCGCTCGTAGCGCACGAGCGTCTCCGGCTGCACGTCGAAATGGCCTGCGATCGCCGTGATCGCATAGAGCCCGTCGACCGTCTCAGTGTCCATCAGCGTGCCTTCGCTAGTTCTGCCAGTTGTTTGAAAAGTTCTCGCTCCGCGTCCGTCAGATTCGTCGGCACCTGCGCCGCGAGCTTGACGTAAAGATCGCCAAACCCATTGCCCGAGCCGACGCGAGGCATGCCCTTGCCGGTCACGCGCAACGTGCGGCCGTTCTGGGAGCCGGGTGGAACCTTGACGTCGATCTGACCCGTCATCGTCGGCACCGTGATCTCGCCGCCGAGCACGAGCGTGTAGACGCTGACCGGGTGCTCGATATAGAGATCGTCGCCGCGCCGCTCGAAAACCGGATCGCGGCCGATGCGCATCACCATGTAGAGGTCGCCGTTCTGACCTCCGCCTAAGCCGGGCCCGCCCTGACCGGCAAGCCGTATGCGTTGGCCGTCGCGAACGCCCGCGGGGATGGTGACATCAAGCGTGCGCTGCGCGGCGACGGTGCCGGTGCCCCGGCACTGGTGACAGAGCTTGCCGTTGTCGCTGCCCGTGCCGTGGCAGCGCGGGCACGCGCTCTGCGTCTGCAGCGATATCGAACGCGGGCCGCCCGAAAATGCTTCGCGTAACGAGAGGTGCAACTCCGATTCGATGTCTTGTCCGCGCATGCCGCGCTGACCGCGCCGCACACTCCCGGCGGCGCCACCGCCGCCCGCGTTGCGGCCGATGTTGCCGAAGAATGCCTGGAAGAAATCGGAAAAACCGGCGTCTTCAAAATCGCCGTTCTCGAAATGGACGCTCTGCCCGCCCATGCCGCCAGGCCATTGGCCGTAACCGGGCGGCGGCGCTTGCGCGCGCGATTGCCAATCCGGCCCCAGCGTGTCGTAGGTCTTGCGCTTTTCGGGATCGCCGAGCACTTCGTATGCCTCGGCGATCTCTTTGAATTTCTCTTCGGCTTCTTTTTTCTTATTGGGGTTGACGTCGGGATGCCACTTGCGGGCAAGTTTGCGGTAGGCGGACTTGATCTCTTTTGCCGTCGCAGACTTGGGCACGTCCAGGATTTTGTAGTAATCCTTATATTGGACGGCCATATCAGTCGGCCGTTGAGACGATCACTTGTGCCGGGCGTAAGACTTCGTCGCCGATTCGATACCCTTTGCGAGCTTCGTCGAGCACCGTATGTTCGGCCACATCGGCGTTCGGGCGAGTGGCAACCGCCTCCGCGACGGCAGGATCGAACGGGCGCCCGACCACTTCGATCGGCCGCACGCCCTCGTTTTCAAGCAACGTCGTGAACTGCTTCACCGTGGCGAGCAGGCCGTCGACGAGCTGCTCGGCAGCAGCGCCCTGTTCGCGATATGCGGCGGCGCGATAGAGATTGTCGAGCACTCCCAGGACTCGCTTGAGCAGATCGCGGCGGCCTTCCGCCGATCGGTCGGCAGTCGTGCGGTCCACTCGCTTCTTGTAGTTCTCGAAATCCGCAAGCGAGCGCAGATAGCGGTCGCGCTGTTCATCGGCATCGGCGCGCGCGGCCGCAAGCTCTGCCTTCAGCCGCGCGACATCGCCGTCGGCCTGCCCATCTGCGCGCTGGTCCGCCGGCGCAGCGTCGTCGATTCCGGGCACCGGCGCGCCCGACAATGAATCGAACTCGTCAACCGGATTTAGATCGGGCATTCTGCCTTTACCGTTCTTTGAACTCTGCGTCGATGACATCGCCGTCGGGCGAAGATGCGGCTCCGGCCCCTGCCGTCTCCTGACCTTCAGACGACGTGGTGCCGTTGCCGGTGGTCGAACCGTCGCCGCCGCTCGCTCTGGCCTGCTCGTAGATGTGCTGGCCCAGCTTGAGCGAGATCTCTTGCAGCTGATCCGACGCCTTCGTGAGTTCCTCAGGCGAGCCCGTCTTGAGCAGCGACTTGAGATTGTCCAGCGCCTTTTCGACGTCTTGTCGATCTGAAGCTGCCGCTTTGTCGCCGACTTCTTTCAGCGTCTTCTCCGTCACGTACACGAGTTGATCGGCACGATTGCGCGCGTCCGCCGCCTCGCGCTGCTTGCGGTCGTCGTCGGCGTGCGATTCGGCTTCGCGGACCATGCGATCGACTTCATCCTTGGAAAGATTGCTCGACGCAGTGATCGTGATGCGCTGTTCCTTACCCGTGCCGAGATCTTTGGCGCTCACGTGCGTGATGCCGTTCGCGTCGATATCGAAGGCGACTTCGACCTGCGGCACGCCGCGCGGCGCTGGCGCGATGCCCTCGAGCCGGAACTGGCCGAGCGCCTTGTTGGCGCGCGCCATCTCGCGCTCGCCCTGGAAGACGCTGATGTCCACCGACGTCTGGCCGTCTTCGGCCGTGGTGAACGTCTGCGACTTGCGCGTGGGGATCGTGGTGTTGCGTTCGATGAGCTTGGTCATGACGCCGCCGAGCGTCTCGAGACCGAGCGAGAGCGGCGTGACGTCCAACAGCACGACGTTGTGCACGTCGCCCGAGAGCACACCGGCTTGGATCGCAGCGCCTACGGCCACGACTTCATCCGGATTGACGCCCTGATGCGGTTCTTTGCCCGTGAGCTGCTTGACGAGCTCCACGATCGCCGGCATGCGCGTGGATCCGCCGACGAGCACGACTTCTTGGATCTCCTTGACGGTGAGCTTCGCATCCGCGAGCGCCTGCTCGAACGGTTTGCGGCAGCGGTTGGTCAGATCTTCCGTCAGCTGCTCGAACTTGGCGCGCGTCAGCGTGTAGTCCAAATGCTTCGGACCGTTCTGGTCTGCGGTCACAAAGGGCAGGTTGATGGATGTCTGAGTCATGGACGAGAGCTCGACCTTGGCTTTTTCGGCGGCTTCGGTCAAGCGCTGCAGCGCCTGCCGGTCACCCGACAGATCGATGCCTTGATCTTTCTTGAACTCAGCGACCAGCCAGTCGACGATGCGCTTGTCGTAGTCGTCGCCGCCGAGACGTGTGTCGCCGTTGGTGGACTTGACTTCGAAAACGCCGTCGCCCACTTCGAGCACCGAGACGTCGAACGTGCCGCCGCCCAAGTCCCAGACGAGAATGGTCTCGTTGCCCTTCTTGTCCAGGCCGTACGCAAGTGCGGCGGCGGTCGGCTCATTGATGATGCGCAAGACTTCGAGGCCCGCAATGCGGCCCGCGTCTTTCGTGGCCTGGCGCTGTGCGTCGTTGAAGTACGCAGGCACCGTGATGACCGCTTGCGTGACCTTCTCGCCGAGATACGTGCTCGCATCGTTGGCGAGTTTCTGCAGCACCATGGCAGAGATCTCTTGCGGCGTGTAATTCTTGCCGTCAATGGTCACCTTGAAATCGGTGCCCATATGCCGCTTGATCGATGAGACGGTGCGGTCCGGATTGGTGATGGCTTGGCGTTTCGCGAGCTGGCCGACGAGCCGCTCGCCGCTCTTCGTGAACGCGACGACAGACGGCGTCAGTCGGCTGCCTTCCGAATTGGTGATGACTGTGGGCGTCGTCCCCTCCATACAGGCCACGACCGAGTTGGTCGTGCCGAGATCTATGCCGACGACTTTTGCCATGATGATTGGTTCCTCCGAGATACTTGTGAATCCGATATTTTTGAATGTAGTAGGGCGAGCATCGCTCGCCCTCTCTGTTCACGCTATTCCGCGCAGGGCGAGCGTTTTGCTCGCCCTGCTACGAAGAAGCGGGGTTGGCGACGCGCGTATCAGCCTTGCGGAAGGTTGAAGTTGTTCTCGTCTCCGAGGGTGACGTCCACGGGTTGGACGTTGCCCTGCCGCCACACCACGAGAGTCGCCTTTTCGCCGACCTTCATGGCCTTGATGACTTTGGTCACGTCGTCCGGCGATGCCACAGACTGACGATTGATCTGCTCGATGACGTCGCCTTGCTGCAAGCCTGCCTGATCGGCCGGACTGCCCTGCACGACCGCGGCGACGAGCACGCCCGTCTTGCCGTTATAGCCGAGGTAGTTGCGCCAGCGCGTGTCAAGCGGCGCCATCTGGACACCGATGAACGGGTGCGTCGCGGCGATATACTTTCCGCTCTGAATGTCGGCGAGAATGGGTCCGGCATTGTGCATCGGCACGGCAAAGCCGATGTTCTGCGCGCCCGAATCCACGACCGCGTTGATGCCCACGACTTCGCCCGTATCGGTGATCAGCGGGCCGCCGGAATTGCCGGGGTTGATCGGCGTGGTGATCTGAATGAGGTCGTTGTAGTGGATCGTCGGGATGTCCGCCTCACCGCCGGCCGTGATGCCTTGGCGGTCGACGTTGGCGACGATGCCGAACGAGACCGAGTTCTGCAACTCGACCGGCTCGCCGATCGCCAGCACGAACTCGCCCTGCTGGAGTATGCGTGAATCTCCGATGGGCAACGCGGGCGGAAGATTCGACCCCGTGATCTTGACGAGCGCGACGTCGTCCTGCATGTCTTTGCCGACGACCGACCCTGCGAACTTGCGGCCGTTGGAGAGCAACACTTGGATGTTATCCGCTTTGTACACGACGTGGGCATTGGTGGCGATATACGCGGTGTCGCCGTCACGCTGATAGATGAAGCCCGAGCCGGACGCGGTCGCGGTGAACGGCTGAGCGCCCTGCGGGCCGAAGAACTGTTTGAAGAACGGATCTTGGCCGAACGGATTATAGAACTGCTGGACACCATGCACGGTCGATTTGATCAGGACCACGGACGGTTCCGACTGCTTGACGGCCTCGATGATCCGCTGTTCGATGTCGGGATTGAGATTCGCGTGGAGCGCCGCTGCGGAGGCGACGTTCTGGTTTTGCGCCGCTGCGGATCCCAGGATCTTGCCCGACGCGCAAGCGACGATCAATGCTCCGACGAGTACGCCGAGGATTCCGGTGAGGAGAAACCCGATGGACGTGCGCACTTGACTTGCCATGTGAACTATTCGACTCCCTGTGAAAATCGCGCCACGGTTTGCGAGGGCCCGAGCCATTCGGCCCCTGTACCCCGGGCCAGCGGAAGACTAACCGCGGATGCGGCCGCGCGCGGACGATTGGTGCCCTGCATCAGTGTACCCGATATACGCCGTGAAAGTTCCGGGAAATGCCCAGCTCGGTGTCCCGCATCAATTCGAGGTTGGCTTGCGTTTCGCTTACTTTTAGCACTATAGCATCGAGAGTGCTAACCGTCAATATGGGCGGTTGTCCCGAGGGATTGGCGACCCGGACCACATAATTAACGACCCCTTAAGAAGAGACATGCGGCCATTTCGTGGTGCGCGTGCTTTGGCGTATTCCTACCATTCGCTTTTTGCTCGCAGCGAGGAAAACAAAATGTGGACGTATCGTAAACTGGCCGGAGCGCTTATCGCCTTCGCCTTGATCGGCGCGTTCTGCTCGGCGACCGCCTTCGCGGGTACTTCGGGCAACATCTCGGGCAAAGTCACAAGCACATCCGGAGCACCGCTCGCCGGCGTGCAAGTGTCCGCCGTGGCGCCGACGGGGACGTACAGGACGACCACCAACGCAAACGGGTTCTACGCGATCACCGGAGTGCCGTCTGATACGTACAGCATCACGTTTTCACTGAACGGTTACGACCCGCTCAACGAGCAAGGCATCAATGTCTTCGCCGATCAGACCGCGACCGTCGACGGTCAGATGCGGCTTTCGACCAAAACGCTTGGTCGAGAGATCGTGCACGGCGTGACGGGCGGTGCGTATCAGCCCAAGCAGACGGTGGATACGTACACCGTGACGCAAGCCCAGATCAACACGATCCAGGGCAACGCGATGAACATCAGCGAGACAAATCTCATCACGTCTCTGCCCGGTGCTGCTGCCGACTCCTCTGGTTACCCGACGATTCGCGGCGGTCGCGAAAATGAGGAAGGCTTTGCATTCGAAGGGATTCCCTACACCGACGCGTTTACCAACCAGTTCACCAATACGCTTGCCACGCCCGGTCTCGGCCTCCTGAGCGTCCAGTTGACGCCCGGCGCCGGAAGCGCAGCATTCGGCAATAACGGAACTGGAACGCTCAATCTCATCGCCAAGCGCGGCACGTATCCGGGCTACGCCACCGTACAATTCGCGAGCGGCGGCCCGAATTTTTTCCACGCCATGAACGGCGAGTTCGGCACGGGCGCACCGGATGGCCGGTGGTCGGCATACGTCGCATTCTCGGGCCAGAACACGGGCTTCCGGCCAGGTAACGATGCGGCGCCCTCCGCGCAGCTGCTCACATTCTCGGATACAAAGATGGAAGTCGATCGCGAACTGTTGGGCAATTTCACCTATCGCTTCGGCTCGAACAACAGCAAGGAAGTCCAGCTTTTCGTCGATGACGCGAATCACGAGTTCTTGGGTTCGAATGGCGGCAATCCGTATTGCTTCACGAGCTGCGACCAGGAATTTCGAGATACGATCAACGGTCCGCTAGGGCCGATCCTGACAAACGCGCAGTTCGGCGAGATCACGGGTCTGGATCCGTATCAGTCAAACCCCTTCGAAACGCTCGCACAGGCGAATCGAAATCCGTTCACCTACTACCAGCCGAACCACGCCTACAAACTGCAGTTCAACGACAATATCGATGCGTCCACATTCCTCACGGCGATGTTCTACAAAGTGAATGCCGTCACGACATTCGACTTCCCCTCGTGGGAGTCGTTCGGCGGCATCATCCAGCAAGGCGGTTTCGACAACGGCGTGAGCGCCAATTTGACGAAGCAGCTCGGCGACAAGAACTTGCTGAAACTCGGCGCCAGTTATGCGTACCTGCGGCCGGTCTACGACGAACCGGCGCAAGGCTACGGTCTGTATGCGACGCTGTTCGGAGGCGGCGATCCGATCACCGGACTGGGCGCGTTCGAATACGCCGACTTTTTACCGCCGACGGATCCCAGTTGCCCGGCATACGTCCCGGCGCTCGGCGGAGCGATTCCATGCGGCTACTTGGCGACGTACTTCCCCAACGGCATTCCGCGCGTGCCCGCAAACGAAGAGGCGTCCATCTCAAACCGTCAGGACATGTCGTTCTTCATCGACGACACGATTTCAGCGACCTCGCGTCTCAAGATCGAACCCGGATTACGCATGGACGGCGCGAACTATCGCCTGCCTGCTCCGGCTGTCGATCCCTACACCTGCACGACGCTCTACTTGCCGGCGACGTGGAACACGAATGTGACGTCCGGCTGTCCTATCGCGACATTCAACGTGACGAAGGATGAGACACAACCGCGCATCGTCGAGCCGCGTCTCTCGGGTTCTTATGAGATGGGCAACAGCAACTCCGTGCGCGTTTCCTATGGCCGATCGGTCGAGTTCCCGCCGCTGGGCCAGATAGACTTCTACGATCCGCCGTGGTACTACGCGGCGTTCGATAGAATCCCGTCATACGACAATCTCGGAACGGCACTGACCGGATCGAATCAAGTGGCCCAATGCGGCATTTCCGGTTTCAACGTGCCCTGCAAGAACTACGGCGAACAATTGGTGTGGGAGAACCAGAACTTCTTCCAAGGCGTGCCGCTGCAACCTGTGAAGCCGGAGTTGTTCGACAACTACGACTTCTCGTATTCGCACCAATTCCCCAACGGTTTTGCCGCAAAGCTGACGCCATGGTATCGCCGCGGCTACGACGCGACGGCATCGGTCGCTTCACCGCGTCTTGGCCCGACTGGCCAGCCGCTTCGCAATCCGGACGGGTCGTATCAGTTCTTGCCCCCGGTCGTCACGAACAAAGGCACGAATCATGCGACCGGCGTCGAGTTTCTCGTGACAAAGGAGGGCGCGGAAGGGCTTACCGGTCAGTTCACCGCCACCTACATCAACGAGTTCTCGAACGTCATCCCTCTGAGCCGCAGCGAGGACTTCTTCCCGTCCATTCCACCGGCGTCGCTGCTGCTGGGCAATCTCTACCGAGTGGGCTTCGTGTCGCCGTTCCAGACATCGCTCGACTTGAACTATCAGACGAAGAGCGGATGGCGCGTAAGCCCGCAGGTCACCTACAACATCGGCTATCCGAACGGAGCGGGAATCTACACCGCGGCGTTCATCAACGGCGTTCCGTACAACATCTATAACACGAATTTCTCCGGCGCGATCAACACGGCGCCTAACGGTACGACGCAATACGTCGACCCCGAAGATCCGGGTTCGCTCTTCAACCCGCATATCGACGCCACGCGCGGCACGCCCGAGGGCCCGTTCGCTGGGTCAAAATTGAGCCACCCGGCAAGCCTCACAAACCTCACGATTGAGTACGACCACAACAGCCACGCGGCGGTTGGATTTACGGTGTTCAACCTGTTCAACTCGCTCTACGGCGGACCGGGGCTGAACCCGTACTATCAACCGGTCGCGACAGGCTTCGCCGGCCCGCTCACGGGCCAAAATCCAGCGGCGGCGGCGTACCCGACGCTCGGCAACGCCAACTACGGAGCGATCATTCGCGGTCAAGACGCGTATATCAACTCACCGAATGGTTCGCGAACCTACTATCTCTACTACCAGACGAAACTGTGAGGGAAAACCGGTGAAGAATCGATATATCCTCGGAATAGTATCCGCCGGCGCTTTGCTCGCAGGCTGCTCAACGAATGGCTCGGGAATCAACCCGCCGGTCTCCCATGGGAACCTCGGCGCCGACAAACTCCAAATGGCGGTCGGCACGGCAAACATCGCGTTCGACGGCACCGTCGGATTGAACGTCGTCACCACGTTCCGCCAGCCGAATGGATTGTCGGCTGTGTTACTCGATACGCCGACGATCACCGGGCCCGCCGGCTTCGTGGTGACTGGAAACGCGCCCGCGAACGATGCAGGCACGGATCACATCAGCGGATCGCCGCAGACTGCCCCAGGTCCCACGACCTTCGGCACCGCCGGCGGTGCGTTCAAGTACGGATTCGCGCCTTACAACTCCGACAACCTCGGCGACCCGTATCCGAACGGACCGGCTCTTTACGCTGAGCCGTTCTACTCGGGCGACGCAGTCCCGATCGCAGGCGGCCCACCGGCTTACCCGTTCTTCAACAACGGAACGTTCATCAGTGGATTCCAAGGCTATTCGCAGGGCTTCAACGCGTTCGAAACACCGGTCACCGTTGGTTCGTATTCGTTGACGGTCAACGTGCCTGGCACGTCCGGGCCCGGAAGGAACTTCACGGCTACGGCGACGCTGGCAAGCGCGGTGCCTCTGCCAGCGCTCGGCGCGCCGTCGTTCGTGGAAGACGGGGCCGGCGGCGGCACCGCTTCGGTCACCGTTCCCGCGGACCCGCGCATCTTCGAGACGATGATCTACATAGCCGATCTGAACGCGTCGACGTTCTTCACGCTTGGGCCATTCAATGGAACCGGTTCGGTCGGCGGGGCGTTGCCCGATACGCTTGGACCATGCAACGGCAACGACTGTCAAAACGGCTCAGGCGCAACGCCTTCGCTGCCGGCCGGAGACTCGTATCTGGTCTACGCGATCTCGTACGATTATCCGGCGTTCGAAGCGTCGCCGCCGGGCAGCTCGTCGCAGACGCCGGCGATCACCGGCCCGAACAGCGGCGGCCAGGCTGACATCTCGATGTCGCAGGTCTTCGCGGGAACGTACCTCGTGCGCGGTTCGTCGCACATTCGCCCGCATCGGCACTAACGCGATTCCCGAACCATCTTGAAGGGGCCGACGCCAGTCGGCCCTATTTTTTTCTTCGCAGTCACTTCGTTCAGACCGTGCGGTTGGCGACCGGCTCGTCGCTCACGACGACGCCGTCGCGCAGCCGTACGATCCGTTTCGCGTGATTGGCCACGTCTTCGTCGTGCGTCACCATGATCACGGTCCGGCCACCGCGATTGAGCCGCTCGAACACGGCCATAATACCCTCGGCAGTCGTTGAATCGAGGTTGCCGGTCGGCTCATCCGCCAAGATGAGCGCCGGATCGTTCACCAATGCGCGCGCGATGGCAACACGTTGCTGCTGGCCGCCGGACAGTTCGTTCGGGCGGTGCGTGATGCGGTCGCCGAGACCGACTTCTTGAAGCGCCGCCGTGGCCTTTTTCTCGCGATCCGGATCGCCGGCGTAGAAGAGCGGCAACGCGACGTTGCGCACCGCCGTGGTGCGTGCGAGCAAGTTGAAGCCTTGGAAGATGAAGCCGAGTTTCTGCAGCCGGACGGCCGCGAGCGCCGTGTCATCGAGCGCCGAGACATCGACGCCATCAAGCTCGTACGTGCCGGAGGTCGGTTTGTCCAAGCAGCCGATCAGATTCATCAGCGTGGACTTGCCGGAACCAGACGGCCCCATAATCGCCAAATACTCGCCGCGCTCGACGACCAGATCGATGCCGCGCAGCGCATGGACTTCGATGTCGCCGATCGTGTACGTCCGCGTCATGCCTTTGATCCGGATGACTTCACTCATAGCGCAGACAGTCGATCGGATTGAGATAGGACGCGCGGACGGCGGGATAGATCCCGAAGATCAGCCCCACGCCTGCCGAGAACGCGATCGCGATGGTGACGATCGGGAACCAGGCGAACGAAACGATGGTGCCCACGACTTTTGCGATCGCGAGGTGGATGACGATCTCCGCGACGCCGACGCCGAAGACAAGCCCGATCAGGCCGCCGATACAGCAGAGCAGCAGCGCCTCCGCGAGGAATTGCACCGCGATATCGCGCCGCGACGCGCCGATGGCCTTGCGAATGCCGATCTCGCGGGTGCGTTCGCTGACCGACACGAGCATGATGTTCATGATGCCGACGCCGCCGACGAGCAGCGAGATCCCGGCGACGACGCCGACGACCAGCGTCAACACGGTGAACGTCTTGTTGATGATGTCGTTGACCGACTTCAGGTCTTGTGAGTCGTACTGCGCCCTCACACCGTGGATCTTCTGCAGCGCAGCGATCGCTTCGTCGCCGACCTGCGCCACCTTGTCCTGATCGCGCGCTACAATCGCGAGGCCGTCGACGTACGTGTAGCCGAGCTCGGGGATGAGCGAATAAGGAACGGTGACCGTGATAGCGTCGGACGAGTTGCCGAGCGCGCCGCCGTTCAACGGCTTTTGCTGAACTGCGACGACCGTGTAATAGATCCCGGCAAGCCGCACCGTTCGCCCGCTGACCGGGCCGGCGTCGGGAAAGAGCTCCTGGCGCGCCTGGTCAGAGAGAATCGCGACATGGCGGTGAGCGGTGACGTCGTCGACGGTGAAGCGCCGTCCCTCGGCCAGCGGCGTCTGATCGAAGCCGACGCCCGCGCCGTCGGTGTCCACGACGAGCGTCTTCTCCGTGTGCCGCACTTCGGTCGTCGTCACGATCTCAATGACCGGGTAGACGGCGCTTGCGTCGGCGACGTGCGGCGCGATGCGTTGTGCGTCTTCGTATCGGATCGCGGCGCTCTGGGGATCCGGCTGGTCCTCTTTCGGCGAGACGAAACTCGCGGCTTGAGAGAACGGCGACAGCAGATTCTTGACGGAGCGATTCATGGAATCGCCGACCGCCAGCGTCGTGATGACGGAGCCGACGCCGATGATTAGGCCGAGCATGGTCAAAAGCGAGCGCAGGCGGTTGCTCCAGAGAACCGCCAGCGCCTCGACCAGAAATTCGCGAAGCTTATTCATGGCGCAGACAATCGATCGGCGAAAGCCGCGACGCTCGCAGCGCCGGATACGTACCGAAGAAGACGCCGACGAGAATGGAAAAACCGAGCGAAATCGTGATGATCGGCACCCACGCCACGCTGCCCGCGCTACCCGAAAGTTTGGTGATGAGAAGCGTGCTCGCGCCCGCGCCGGCCAGACCGCCAAGAAGCGTGCCTATCGCACCGCCGAGCAGCGTGATGGCGGCCGCTTCGATGAGGAATTGGACGAGTATGTCGCGCGTCGAAGCGCCGATGGCCTTGCGAATCCCGATCTCGCGCGTTCGTTCGTTCACCGAGACGAGCATCATGTTCATCACGCCGATGCCGCCCACGAGCAGGGCGATGCCGCCGATCGCTGATATCGCGACCGAGACGAAGCCGATGATGTTCAAGAACGCCGATTCCTGCTGCGAGGAATCGATGCCGGTGTATTTCGCGCGCGTGCCATGCGTGCGTTGCAAGATCGATTCCACTTCGTCCGTGACCTGCGCCGAGGTGGCGCCTGGAATCGGATAGACCTGCAAGACTCCGATCGCGGTGCCCGCGAGCCGGTGATACGTCGTGTACGGGATGAGCACGACGTCGCCTTGCTGCGCGCCGAGCAATCCAAGACTGATCGGCGCGAAGACGCCGATGACGGTGAACCGATGATCGGCGACTCGCACGACTTGGCCGAGCGCGGACTGGTGTGGAAAGAGTTTTTGCGCTGTCTCGTACGTGAGCTGGCAGACCGAGCGCGCGCCGTCGACGTCGTCGGCGTCGAAATGCCGGCCTTCGGCCATCGGGAGGGAATCTTTGATGTAATCGCTGCGCGAGACGAGGCGCACGGGAGCCTGTTTATGCGCGATCTCCATGAAATACACGGCATTGTATGAGGGAAAAACTTTGAGGCAGCGCGTGCATGCGTCGCGGATCGTCCGGACGTCCGACCACGCGAACGGCTCCGCGACCTGCGTGGTGCTCGTGTTCGGGAAGATGATCGTGCCGCGATCGCCGGTGAGCTGAACCAAACCCGCGATCGACGACGACGCGCTCTGGCCGATCGCGAAGATGCAGATCACCGCGGACGTGCCGATGACGATGCCCACCATGGTCAAGCCGGTCCGCATGCGGTTGGCCCAGAGCGTGTCGAGCGCTGCCAGGAAGAACTCGAAAAGCTTCACCGGGGAGTTCTCGAGATCGCGAAGGCCGTGGCCCCGATGACGAACGCGATGAGCAGGACCACGAACGGCAGCACGGTGCGCATATTCAAGCAGCTGCCGGTGCGCGCGCTCTGCAGCATCCCGTGCTGGATCGCGTCGAACAAGACGAGCGTCATCGCAAAGACGCCGCACGGCATCGGAATCGGCGGTTGGAAAACCGCGCCGGTCTTGCTCACGAGCACAAAACCGAAGATCGGGTTTGTGACGCTTGCGGCGATGAACATCACGACGGCGATCGCCGGCACGAGGAACACGAATTGGCGCGGTCCCCACGCGTTTGGCTTTCCGGTCAGTCCGAAATGGATCGGAACTCTCTCGGGGAGCGTCGGATACGCCATGACGGTGACTCTGATCGCATCCGCCGCCGCCGCGAAGGCGATGACCTCGAGTATGCTCCCGACCAATTCGGTCGTCGACATCAGCTGCTCGATGTAGGCGCCGGCGTTGCGGCCGTGGCGTTGACGCGTGCGCCGTCTTTGAGGTCCTTCACGCCCGTCGTCGCTACGACGTCGCCTTTTGCCAAGCCGCTCAGAATCACCACGTCGGTGTCGTTCTTGATGCCTTCGGTCACGTACGTTTTGTGCGCCGTGCCGGACTTGATCACGTAGACGTAATGCTTCGAGCCGTCGTCGATCACCGCGACCTGCGGCACCGTAAGCGCGTTCGATGCTTTGCCGGTCACGATGTCGACGTCCGCCGACATGCCGTCGCGCAAGAAATCGTACGAACGGCCCAGCGAGATCGTGGTCTCCACGTTCTTGGCTGCGTTGCCGGCCTGGCTCTGCGCCACGACGACGGGCGCGATTCGCGTGACGGTGCCGACGAGCGTTTCGCCCGGGAAGTCCGCGCCGCTGATGAATGCATGTTGGCCAAGCTTGACGTTGATGATATCTTGCTCGTCCACTTGCGCCTTCACGACCATGGGACCGCTGCCGGCAAACGTGAACAGCGTCTGGCCCGGCTGCACGGCATCGCCGACGGCGAGATCCACGAGTCCGGTTCCCTGCGACGACTGCACCGTGCCGACGGACTGCACGACGCCGTCGAACGGCGCGCACACGCGCGTGGCATCGAGTTCGGCTTGGTCTATGACGAGCTGTGCGTTCGCGGAGTCGAGCCCGGCTTGACCCGAACGGACATCGATCGTCTTATCGCTGCCGGCCTGCACCCGCGCTTGGCGCACGCCAGCTTGCGCGCTCGCCACGGCCTGCCGATCGGCCTCGATCGTGCTTTCGAATTGGGATGCGTTATCGGAAAGTTGCCGCTTGACGAGGTCGTATTGCTGCTGCGCGGCGACCGCTGCCGTCTGCGCTTGCTCGTAGGCCACGCGATCGCGGTCGAGCACTTGCCGCGATACGGCGTCGATCTTATACAATGCTTGGTCCGATGCGTACGTTTCGCGTGCTGTCTCGAGATTGGTCGTGGCGGCCTGCAGCAGCTGCTGCTGTTGGATGAGCTCTGACTCACCGCTCACGCCGAGTCCGGCGGATCCCGCGACCGCGCCCGATAATTGGCCTTCGCGCTTGCTGTTGATGTCGGCTTGCAGTCTGGCCTGCGCCTGCAACAGCGTCTGTTCTGCGCCGGCGACGGTCTGAATGCTCGTATCGCCTGACGTCTGCTCCGCCTGTTGCGCCTTATCCAGCGTGGCGCGCGCTTGCGCGGCTTGCGCCTGATCGGCAGCCACCTTCGCCGCCGCCTGCCGATCGTCGAGCAGCATCAATAACGCGCCTTGCGAGACGTGCTGGCCTTCGTGTGCGATGATCCGTACGACCGTGCCTGCGCTCTGCGCCGCGATCGTGGCTGTCTGCGGCAGATCCACGACGCCGTTTTCAGGCAGCTTCACGACCATGTTCGACGGAGAAACGACGATCGTGGTGACGTCCACGCCGCCGCCGCCGTGGCGCGTGACCGTGCCGAGGATGACGAGCAATAGCACGCCCGCGACCACGATGACGGGTATGAGCCACTTGGGTCTATTCCGCAACGCGTTCTCCTTGACCAATGTAGGGCGGACCTTTATGGTCCGCCTGGGCAAGCGATGCGTGCCCTACGACGAGATTCATCACAAATCACCAACCGCAAGTTTGAGCTTTGCAACAGACAACACGTACCCGACTTGCGCGTCGAGCAGATCTTTGGCTGTTTGAAGATACGTCTGCTCGGCCGACTGCACGTCGATCTGGCTGATGAGACCGGTGCGGTATTGGACTTGCGAGACATCCGCGCTGCGTTTTGCGAGTTGGTCGTTCGCAGTCGCCAGATCGAGATTCTGCTTGTTGACAGCGAGCCGTCGAAAAGCCTGATCGACGTCGATCGCGGCTTGACGCTGCGCGGCTTCATAGGCCGCGCGCTTCTCGTCCGCCGCGGTCGAAGCGCTCTGGCGCGCCGCGTGCTTCGCGCCCCAATCGAGCACCGGCAGCGTCCACGTCGACGTCAACGACACGCTATAGAAATGCGACGCGCCCAACGCACACGGCACGCCGAGCGGGTGGCTCGGATTGTTGCATGCGGCAAGCGTCGCGGCGTTGCTGGTCGGAGAGACCTGGTTTCCCCAACCGCCGGTCAGGTTCACGATCGGCCGATCCGAGGCATCGACGAGCGATCGGAGGACAAGCGCCTCATCCAACGCATCGGAGGCTGCGAGCAAGTCGGGTCGATCGCGCAAAGCAAGCGCGGTCAGCGACGCCTTATCGCCGGCGGGCGGGGCAGGTACCGGTATCGAGTCCGGTAAGGCAAATGTCTGATCGGCGGGTGCGCCGATCAGCTGCGCCAAGTTTTGGCGAGCATCTTCGAGGTCCGCTTCAGACGACGACGAGTGCTCCTCGCTGGTCGTCGACTGGATGCGCGCCTTCAAGACGTCGATGCCGGCGACTTTACCCGTCTGATAGTTGATCTGCGCGATCTGGACGAGCGCCTGCTGATACTTCAGGTCCGCCAACGAGAGCGTGACAAGCTGGGCGTCCTCGGCCAAGCCATAAAAAGCCGTCATGACATCGAGCGTCGCTTGCGACTTTGCGCGCCGCAGATCGCGGTCGGCAGCGTCGTAGGCGCGCTGCGCCTCTTTGGCCTGCAGCGTCGTGGTGAGATCGAAGACGTTTTGCGAGGCGGTGAGCTGCGCCGTGTTCTGCGAGAAATTCGGGCTGGGCGAGAGCCCGAATTGCGCGAACGCGCCCGCGTTGCTCGAGCTTTGCCGATTCAAGATCGATTGTGCCTGGCCGTTGACGTTCAAGAGGCCGGCGGCGCGATTGGCTGCGAGCTGCGCACCCGCAGCCGCATATGCGGAACGCGCTGCCAGCACCGTCGCGTCGTGCGACATCGCAAACGAGATCGCCTGATCCAGTGTCATCGGCTGCGCCGCAGGTGCAGCAGGCGAAGGCGTCGCCACGATCGCGGAAGCGACGGCGGCTGCGAACCAGGTCGCGATCATCTGTTGGCCGCTATCTCCTTATCGCGCGAACGCCGCGGCGATGGCTGCGCCGAGCAACGCGTAGATGACGGCAGTGATCCAAGCCGCGCCCGGTTTCATGCGCATGACGATCTGCAGACCGATCGCTGCAACGACGTAGTACCAGAGCGCGAGCGGGTTGAACGCGTAGAGGAAAGCGAACAACTTTGGTTGGCTCTGCGCGATCAATCCGAGAGAGGGGATCGCGTACGCATCGCTCGCTCTGGTGATCGCATCCGGACCGCGCATGGCCACGATGATCGCATTGATGATCGCGGTCAAAGCGACGACGACAAACGAATTGACCGCAAGCACCCATGCGTCGGTGAACTTCGTCGAAGACTTTGTGGCGGCGCCGGCGATGAGGAAGACGACCGCGGCCACGAGCCAGATGATCCAGGGAACCACCAGTGAACCGATGGCTGCGAAGACCGGCACTGCGTGCGAAACGCTCGCCATGGTCGCTGTTGCGGCTGCTTGTCTATCGGCCGGCATCTGCGAAAGTTGCTGGGCGAACTGGACCTGGGAGACCTTAGCGATCTCCGGCAGCTGGACAATCGTCGCAACGACCATGCAGATGAGGCCGACGATAGCGGCCCAACCCCACATCGGCGTGCGCGCGAGTGTGGCGAACGATTCACCCGGCGAGAACAGGATGCCTAAGTACGTCGCCAAGCCGTTTGGCTTCGCGGCCGGGGGAACTGGCGGCGGCGCGTCGGGTCCGGTGCTATCGGTCGTCATCTAGTGCCTCCCAACTAAGGCGAACGCCGCCGGATTCTCGCCCGTGGGGGCTGCGGCGCTGTGCTTGCGGAGCGTTTCCGTGACGCCTTGCAGCGGCACGTCGAGCTCGTCCATGACCAGTGTTCGCGGGTCATACCAGATGGTGAACGCGGTCGGCGTGATCACGGAGACCGAGGTGTCGCCGGCAGGCACGCTGACGGGATGCGCTGCCTTCAGTTTGCGGTCGATCACGATCGGATACGCCGTGCCGTTGGCGGCGACGATAGCCGTCATGCTGTTGTCGGACGAACTCGACGCGATCGCCGGCAATACCACGAAACCCGCGAGCAACGCGCCATCGAGCACGAGCATCTTCGGTGCGCCGACGAGCGGCGCGATGCCGATCGGCTGACCCGATTGCCCGTCCACGGTTTCCGACGCGCTTTGACCGTTGAACGAGATCGCGACGGAACTCGGGTTCGATGAGCCGGGGTTATACGCCGCGACGTACGAGATCGGCGCGAGGGTCATGGGATCGAGAACCAACGTCGCGGTTGCGCTCTTGCTGGCGATCGAGGTGTTTTCGTCGACATGCAGCCCGACAGCGTCGCGCTTGATCGTCACTGTAGCCGACGAGACCTGTCCGCCGGTTGCGATATCGTATGTGTACGTGCCGTCGGGCGGCGCGGCCGCAGCCGCAACCGCCGCGGCAAGAAAAACCGCTGCGATCATCCGTTTCCTCCTGAAGCTGGGGAAGGCGGCGCGGTCGGGCTCGCTGCCGTCAATCCTGGCAGCGCCCCGCTCAAAGCCGACAACCCCGTTATCGCGCCCAGGCCCATCGTCTCGACGGCCGTGCTCGGCACGATGATCATTGCCCCTCGCTCTTTCAAGCCTTCGTAGAGCATATTCATAGCCCGCAAGTGCAGCGCTACGTTGTTGCCTTCGTATTGCTTCGCGGCTTCCATGAAGGAAGCCGCGATCTGTCGCTCGGCGTCTCCGAGGATAACGCGTGCTTCGCGCTCGCGCTCTGCTTGGGCCTGTCGGGACATGGCATCCTGAAGGTTGTCGGGGATCTTGATATCGCGGATCTCGACCGACTGCACCGTGATCCCCCACGGTGTGGTTCGGGCGTCGATGGTGTGCTGGAGCTTGTCGTCGACGGCTTGTCTATTGCTGAGGAGGTCCGAGAGGTTCGTGGTTCCGATGATGTCGCGCAGCGCGGTCTGGGCCGCCCATCCGATCGCGTCGCGGTAGGAGGCGACTTCAAGCGCGGCCTTCTTGGCATCCCACGCTACCCAGAAGAGCACGGCGTCCACGTCGACCGGCACGGTATCCTTGGTCAGCGTTTCTTCAGCGGTGAATGTGCTGGTCTGCACGCGTTGATCGATCCACGCCGCGATCGTGTCGACCGCAGGTATAAGGAAGAACACGCCGGGGCCGGCGAGCGCGCGGAAGTGGCCGAACCGCAAGACCACCGCGCGTTCCCACACCGTTGCGATCTGCAGTGTGACGAGGAGCAAGACGGCGACGATCAGCGCGGTGACGACGCAGACGGGATTGCCGATCGTCGCGGTGCCGATGACGCCGGCGAGCGTGATGATGCCCGCCAAGAGCCACGATACCGGATTGCCGAAGTGGATGGATGCGGTTCCTTGCGCCACGGCGCCCGAGGGACCCGATGCGTCCTTCGAGGCGGATGGCGTGCTGGTGATGATTGGCATCTCCATCATTCTCCTTCGTGGTCTTCGCGCGCGATGCGCGCCACAGCGTCGATGAGTTCCTTGGGTGCGAAACCGAACGCTCGCGTTTCCCCGAGCGCGCGGCGCGCGATGTCGTTCAGCCGCGTGATCCGCGCAGCGTCGTCTTCGGGCCGCCCGCCGCCCGCGATGAATGTTCCGCGACCGCGCTTGCTGACGAGGACGCCCTCGCGTTCGAGCGCGGCGTAGGCGTGGTTGACCGTGTTTGGGTTGATCGCAAGGGCCACAGCGACTTCGCGTACCGTCGGCAGTTGGTCGCCGATGCGCAACGAACCGCGGGAGATCGCATGCAGCACCTGCTCTCGGAGCTGGACGTAGACCGGAATGGCGCTTGCCGAATCCAGGTGGAAGAGCACTACTCGTTCATATCCTGTCTCATTGTCCTAGTGGTTTAAGACATCGTAATCATAGCGGTCAAACGGGTAGCTTGTCAAGCGTTATCGTCAGCGATCCGATTGACCGAAATTTTAGGTCGTATGACCGAAATTCCGGTGCGATGCCTTGCGGATTTAGTATACTTGTCTCATGAAAGGCAATAGCCTAGATCAGAGATCACGAGCCTTCGGATCTCTGCTGCGAACGGACATACTCATTCTGCTCGCACTCCTCGAAGAAAGCTACCCGCGCGAACTTGCACGCTTGACGGGTTCCAGTTTGTCGTCCGTCCAGCGGATCGTCGCAGCGTTCGATGCCGAAGGTCTCACGGCGTCGCGGATCATCGGAAAAGAAAGGCGCGTCTCTGTCAATCCTCGATATTTCGCCGCGCGCGAACTCGGCCGGCTCCTTGCCAGACTAGGCGAAGCGAGAGAAGACCTCCGAACACTCGCGTCGACGTTGCGGCGTCGTCCAAGACGCGCTCGAAAAACACTTTGAAAATCGGTCAATTCTCTTCGCCCAAGAGGTTGATATCGACGTCGTACGGCGATGGAGCGCCCGCGAAGGCCACATGTTGAAGTTCGAATCGTTCTTGACGTTGCTCCAAAGCCACAAATAAGCGGCGGCCGGTTTCCGCGCGGCCAGCGACGCGGGATACGCGCGCCATGACTACGCTCATTGCGGCCGCAGCTCTCAGCGCATTGCTTCACGCGCGCCCGAAACGGAAGCGCCACCCGGCGGCGCCGCGTTCAACGCCCATAGCGACCGAGCGCGTCATCCGGCGCCGCGTTGTCCGGCTTGCGGTGATCGCCGCGCTCACACGCCGCGAAGCGGCGCTGGAAGATTTCTTGGCGCTCACCGAGACGGAGACGCCCCTCGTCAGACTCGATACGGCGATGAATCTCTCCGATATCGAGGTCGGCCCGTCTTCGATCATACTCGATTTTCTCGGCAGCCCGATCGTACACGCCAGAGTGCGCAATCAGTCTCACCAGCCGTTCACCGGCTTGCTCATCGCGCACGTCGAAGACGCCGCTGGAAGAAACGTCGACCTCGCATACGCCGTGGATTCGATCGCGCCCGGCGAATCTCGCTCGATCGAGATGCTCTGCCCGGCACAATTCCAACCGGCCGCATTGCGATGGACCTTGCAGCCCTGGTGAAACACGTGGGGGCAAATAGCGCGCCGGCGGCGAATGAGCCCATATGCTACATGAGTTTTTCCCGGTCGCGAGCACGCGCGATTCAAATGACCCTTTGCCCGATCCGCCCCGCGACGGCCAATACCTCCGAGTCATCCCCCTAGGCGGTTGCGGCGAAATCGGCCGCAACATGACGGTGTTCGAGACGCGCGATGACATCGTGGTCGTGGACGCCGGCGTCCAATTCCCGGAAGAAGAGATGCTCGGCGTCGACCTGGTCATCGACGAGATCACCTATCTGCTCGAGCGCAAACGCAAGGTGCGCGGTCTGCTTCTGACCCACGCGCACGAAGACCACATCGGGGGCGTTCCTTACTTCCTCGCCCAACTCAACGTGCCGGTGTATGGGACGGACGTCACGCTTGCGCTGCTGCGCGGCAAACTAAAAGAGCACAAGATCCAAAACGTCGTCACGCATATCGTAGAAGCCGGCGAAACCGTCACGGTCGGCGGCATCGGCGCGCACTTCATCAATGTCACGCACAGCGTCGCGGGTTCGTGCGCGATCGCGCTGCATACACCGCTCGGCACGGTCATCCACACCGGCGACTTCAAGTTCGACCAGACCCCCATCGACGGCAAGCCGACCGACATGGCCGCGCTCGCCGGTTACGGCAATGAAGGCGTGCTGCTGCTCTGTTCGGATTCGACGAACTCGGAGCTTCCCGGTCATACGCTTTCGGAGCGCGTGGTCGGAGAGACGTTTGCCGACATCTTCGCGCGCGCAGAAGGGCGCATCATCGTCACGATGTTCGCTTCGAATGTGCCGCGCCTGCAGCAGACCGTGGACGCGGCGGCGCGCCACGGCCGCAAGATCTGCTTCGTCGGCCGCAGCATGCTCAACGTGTCGAGCATCGCCATGGAGCACGGCTACCTGAACATCGAGCCTTCGCAGCTGATACGCGAGCACGAGCTCGCGTCGTATCCGCCGGAGCGCATCGTCATCTGCACCACGGGCAGCCAGGGCGAGCCGATGTCGGCGCTCACCCGCATGGCAGCGCGCGATCATCGGAAAGTGAAGCTCGTCCGAGGTGACACCGTCGTGATCTCGGCGACGCCGATCCCCGGCAACGAACGCAGCATCGGGCGGACGATCAACAATCTCTTCCGCCTCGGCGTCAATGTCATCTATGGCAAGCAGCGGCTGGCGCACGTCTCCGGACACGGTTGCCAAGAAGAGCTGCTGCTCATGCTCAATCTCACGAAGCCCAGGTACTTCATCCCGGTGCACGGCGAATACCGAATGCTCGTGCAGCATGCGCGGCTCGCGTTCAAAACAGGACTCGAGCAAAGTGACGTCTTCGTCGTTGAAAACGGCGACGTGATCGAGTTCACCGATCGAGATACGGTCGCGCGCGTCGGCAAAGCGCCCGCAGCGCCTGTCTACGTCGACGGTCTCGGCGTGGGCGATGTCGGCACCGTGGTGCTGCGCGATCGCCGCCATTTATCGGGCGACGGCATGATCATCGTCACCGTCACGATCGATAGCGTCGACGGCAAAGTCCTGGCCGGACCGGACATCACGTCGCGCGGCTTCACGTTCGACCATTCGGCTTCGGCCGACGGCGTGCTCGACGAAGTGCGGCGCGAAGCGCACACGATCATCGAAGAGGGCGCCGACGCCGGCATCACCGAGTGGACGGCGATCCGCGACGACATCCACAAAGGACTGTCCAAGTTCGTGTTCGACCGCACAAAACGCAGACCGATGATCGTTCCGGTGGTCATGGAGATCTAGGCTCGATGGCGCTTGCCGCATCGACATACGCCGATGCCGCGCTGCACGAGGCGCCATACGTTTCAGTGTGGGCGGACACATGGCGACGTTTTCGCAAAAGTCCGTCAGCGCTCATCGGGCTCACCATCATCGCCGCGCTTGCCGTCTGCGCGATCTTCGCGCCGGCACTTTCGGGTTGGCGCGATCCGCTTGCCCAAAATCTTGCGCCCGCGGCCACGACGCTGCCCCCGTCGTTAGCCCACCTTGCCGGGACCGACAAACTCGGGCGCGATATCTTCACGCGGCTCGTGTTCGGCGCGCGGCTTTCGGTCGAGATCGGTTTCGTCTCCGTCGGAATCGGCCTGTTGCTGGGCACGTTCATCGGCATGACGGCCGGCTTCTGGGGCGGTTGGCTCGACTCGGTCGCGATGGGTTTCATGGATGTGATGCTTGCGTTCCCAAGCATCATACTTGCGATCGCCGTCTCGGCCGTGCTCGATACGCGCGTGAGCGACGTCGTCAAGTTGTTCATCGCCGTCGGCGTCGTCGGCATACCGGTCTATGCGCGCATCGCGCGCGCGTCCGTGCTCGCCGTCAGAGATATGGAGTACGTCGAAGCGGCGAAGGCCATCGGCAACGGCGTACCCGCGCTGCTGCTCAAGTACGTGTTGCCGAACATCATGGCCCCGCTGCTGGTGCAGGCCACGCTAGGCGTCGGCACCGCGGAGTTGGATTCTGCCGGACTGTCGTTCTTAGGTCTCGGCATCCAACCGCCGACCGCGGAATGGGGTTCCATGCTCAACGACGCGCGCGATTACTGGCTGTCTGCTCCGTGGGCGCTGCTCTTTCCGGGAATCGCGATCTCGCTGACCGTGCTCGGCTTCAATCTGCTCGGCGACGGCTTGCGCGACGCGCTCGACCCAAAATCTCGATGAGATGATGTGGGGCGGACCTTTATGGTCCGCCGGCGGGCCGTGAAGGCCCGCCCTACATTCGCGATGCGCAGGCAGCGTTTGGCGCGCTATCGAACATCCGTGCGCATGGTTGGGGACGCATGAGCCGCGCGAAATCGGCCGCTAGATCGCGCCGAGTCGACCCGTTACCGGGCCTCACGCTCAATCTGGAAATCCTTGGCATCGGCGTGCTCTGCGTCGCGCTTCTGTGCGCGCTTGCGCTCTGGCTGCCGCGGGGCCACTCAGGCACCATTGGGCCGATCGCCAACGCGACAATGCACGCATGGTTCGGCGGCGGTGCCTGGATATTGGTCGTCGCGCTTGCTACGATCGCCGTCATCATCTTCCTCGAACTGCACGTGCTGCGCATGATGGCGATGTTCGCCGGCTGCGCGATCGCGGAGTTCCTCGTGCTCGATGCGCTGCTCGGCATGGGCGGCCGCGGCGGCATCGTTGGTAACGCATTGGCGCACGGGTTGGTGTGGCTGGGCGGCTCGGCCGGCGCGACTATCATACTGTTCTTCGCCCTCGTCGCGTTCTTCGTCGCGCCGACGGGAATCTCGCTCAAGCGCGTTTTCGGCGCTACCGCCATCGGCGCCGCGCGAGCGGGCGCGAATGCCGGCAGATTGATCGGCGCCGGCGCACGAGCGTTGCAGCGACCCATCGATAGAGTCGATGCCGTCGAGCACGCCGCAATCGCCCCGGCCGCCATCGGGCCGACGCTCGTTGTCGAACCGGAGATCGAAACCGACGACGACATCGAACCTGCCGCCGCGGACCCGACGCTCGTCGTCGGTCAGGATCACATCGAGCCGCTCACTCGGGTAAAGCCGGCGCAATCACCGGCGCCGCTGGACGTCATCAGACCTGCCGCTCCCGAACCTAAACCGCAAAAACAAGTGCGCCAGCCGGTGAGCGCCGGCGGATACCGTCTGCCCGATTTGTCGTTGTTCAATCCGCCGGAAAAGCGCGTGCACGACGAGACGAGTGCGGCGAAAACACTGGAAGAGACGCTTGCGTCGTTCGGCGTCGAGGCGACCGTGACGCACATCGAGCGCGGCCCGAGCGTGACGCGCTACGAGATGACGCCGGGGCGCGGCGTGAAGGTCAGCGCGATCAAATCGCTCTCCGACAACATCCAGCTCGCGCTCGCCGCGCAGAGCGTGCGCATCGAGGCGCCGATTCCCGGCAAAGGCGCCGTGGGCATAGAAGTGCCGAACAGCGCGGTTTCGATCGTGTCCATGCGCGAGATATTGGACTATCTCCCGAAGGTCGAAGGCAAACTTTCCATCGGCTTGGGCAAAGACATCACCGGCCGCGCCGTGATCGCCGACCTCGCGCGCATGCCGCACTTGCTCGTCGCCGGCGCGACCGGCGCCGGCAAGAGCGTCTGCCTCAACGTCATCCTCGCATCGCTTCTGTCGACCTGCACGCCCGAACAAGTGCAGCTGCTGCTCGTCGATCCGAAGCGCGTCGAGTTGACCGAATACAACGGCATCCCGCACCTCATCAAGGAATGCATCACCGATCCGAAGCTCGCAGCAGGTGCGCTCTACGAACTCACGCGCGAAATGGATGCGCGCTACGAGCGCTTCGCACGCGCCGGCGTTCGCAAGATCGAAGAGTACAACGCGGAGAATCCGGACGACAAGCTTCCTTATATCGTCGTCATCATCGACGAACTCGCCGATCTCATGCTCGTCGCTCCCACGCGCGTCGAGACGAGCATCTGTCGCATCGCGCAGCTCGCTCGCGCCACCGGCATCCATCTCGTGGTCGCCACGCAGCGGCCGTCCGTGGACGTCATCACCGGGCTCATCAAGGCGAACATCCCATCTCGCATCGCCTTCGCCGCCTCATCGCAGGTGGATTCGCGGACCATCCTCGATATGGCGGGCGCCGAAAGACTGCTCGGCCGCGGTGATATGCTCTATCTGCCCATCGATGCGCCGAAACCGATCCGCGTGCAAGGCGCGATGGTGGCGAGCGATGAGATCGAGCGCTTGTGCGAGTTCTGGCGCGGCCAGGACGACCCGGAGAACCGGCTGGATTTCGAGCTCACCGAAGTCGAGGAAGACGGCAGCGGACCATCCGACGAATTGGCCCTAGACGCGACGAAGATCATCATCGAACGGCAGATGGCGTCGGTCGCGCTTCTCCAAGCGGAATTGAAGGTCGGCCATCCGCGCGCGGTGCGCCTGATGAAGATACTCGAGGAGTATCGCGTCGTCGGTCCCGCCGAAGGCACGAAACCGCGGAAGATCCTCGTCGGCGAAGCCGACATGCCGCAGCTCGAATCGCTCCTCGCACCCCGGCGCTCCGAGCAGACGCTGTTGTAAATCTCGCTGCGAGCGGAGGCTGCCCGCAGGTTGTGCGAGAACCGAAACGAGCCGTGACCACGACTGCAGCGATGGGCGCAATCGCAGAGAAGATCCGCGCCGGAGTGCCGCTCGACCGCGCCGACGGCGTCTTTTTGTACGAGCGGGCGCCGTTCCACGAACTGGGCCGGCTCGCGCACGAGGTCCGCACGCGCAAGAACGGTGATCGCGCGTACTACGTCTTCAAGCGCTATCTCAACACCACGAACATCTGCTACGCAGGCTGCAAATTCTGCTCGTTCGCCGCATCCGAAAAAGAAGCGCGCGCGGTGCGCATGTCGGTCGAAGAAATTCTCGACAAAGCGTGCGCCGAGCCGGCCGATTACGACGAGCTGCACATCGTCGGCGGCCACGATCCCAAGCAGACGAGCCTCGAGTATTGGATTCCGATGATCGCCGAACTTCACGCGCGCATACCGCACGTGCAGCTCGCGCTCTTCACGGCGGCCGAGATCGACTATATGTGCAAGCGCGCACGCTGCTCGTACGAAGACGGGTTGACGCGCATGCGCGACGCCGGTCTCACAGCGCTCAACGGCGGCGGTGCGGAGATCCTCGTCAAGCGCGTGCGCGACATCGTCTGCCCGCACAAGGCGTCGGCCGAAGAATGGCTGGAAGTCCATCGCGTCGCGCACCGCCTCGGCATCCGGACGAATTGCACGATGCTCTATGGTCACGTCGAGAAGATCGAAGAGCGCGTCGAACATCTCGCGCTGCTTCGCGAACTGCAGGCGCAGACCGGCGGCTTCAAGTGCTTTGTGCCGTTGCCGTTCCACCCGGAAGAGAACGATCTCGAAGAGTACGGATGGACCGACGGCATCGATGACTTGCGCACCATCGCCGTCTCGCGGCTCATGCTCGACAACGTCGACCACATCAAAGCGTACTGGATCTCGTACGGCATCAAGATCGCGCAGCTTGGCCTGCACTTCGGCGCCGACGACATCGACGGCACCGTGCATAACGAACAGCAGATCTATCGCGATGCGGGCAGCAAGACCGATCAGAGCACGCCTGCGCAAGAACTGAAACGGGCGATCGAAGAAGCGGGCTTCGTGCCGACCCGGCGCAACCTGTTGTACAAGGTCTTGGAACCGGCGTAAGCAGTGATCCGCTGCGGCCGCATCAGTTACACAAACGATCTGCCGATATACGCCGCGTTCGACGCAGGCGCCGTCGACTTTCCGGGGACGCTTGTCGCCGGAGTCCCCACTGCGCTGAATGCGCGCTTGTCCGGCGGCGAACTCGACATCAGCCCGATCAGCTCATTTCATTTCGCGAAGAACGCAGATGCGTTCATCCTGCTCCCGGACGTCTGCATCGGTGTACAGCGCGAAGTGCGCAGCATCTATTGCATTTCGCGCAGACCGCCCGCCGATCTCGCGGGAGTGAAGATCGCGGCGACGCGCGAGAGCGCGACCGGCCGGAACCTCTTCGCAACGATCTGCGCCGAGCGTTACGGATTCGTGCCCGACTTCGTCGAGTCAGATGATCCGCTTGCCGCATACCGCGCCGACGGATCGCCGTGTCTGCTGATCGGCGACGCGGCGATCGACGGGTTCTTCGCCGCGGAAAAGGGCGAGGCGCACGACATCGGCTTGCTCTGGCACGAGCTGACCGGACTCGGCATGGCGTACGCGGTCTGGGCGGTTCGCCGCGCAGTCGCAGCGGACCGTCCGACCGACGTCGAGTCGGTGGCGGCCGCGCTTCGGCGCGCCAAGGCCTGGGGCGCCGAGAACATCGATAGCGTGATCGCGGCGGCGCAATCGGCGCACGCTCGGCCAGCCGGTTTCTACCGCGACTACTTCCGGACGCTGAATTTCGACTTCGACGGCGCGGCGCGGCGCGGTCTGATGCGATTTTTCGAGCTCGCCGTCAGACACCGGCTGCTCAACGCGGTGCCGCACCTTGAGTTTCTGCGCGAGGTCCACACGCATGTCTGAAATCGCAAGTCTGCTCGATCGCGCCGCCGGCGGCGGGCGTCTCACGTACGACGAGGGCGTGCGCGTCTATCGGGAAGCCGACCTTCATGCCCTTGGCGCGGCTGCACACGCGCGGCGCGAGCAGCTGCATCCGGGCGACGAAGTCACGTACGTCATCGACACGACTATCAACTACACGAACATCTGCAACGTCCACTGCACGTTTTGCGCGTTCTTCCGGCCGGAGGGTCACGCCGAAGGCTACACGATGACGCACGAGCAGGTGCTCGAGCGCGTCAAGTTCGCCGCGGATCAAGGCGCAACACAGATCATGGTGCAAGGCGGCGTCAACCCGGATCTCCCGATCGCCTACTACATCGATCTCTTCCGCGCTATCGGCGAGCGCTTTCCGGATGTGGACATCCACTCGCTTTCCACGAGCGAGATCTGCGGCATCGCGAAGCGCGAGTCCATGAGCATCGAAGATGTGTTGACGACGCTGCGCGCCGCGGGTTTGAAATCGTTGCCGGGCGCCGGCGCCGAGATCCTCGTGGAGCGAGTGCGCAAGCGTATTTCGGCGCGCAAGATCGACGACGACCGGTGGCTCGAGGTCATGCGCATCGCGCAGCGGCTCGGCATGCCGACGACGGCGACCATGATGTTCGGCTCGATCGAGACCGATGCGGAGCGCATTCGCCATCTGGACGTGCTGCGCGAGCTGCAAGACGAGACGCATGGATTCACGGCGTTCATTCCGTGGTACTACGTGCCGTTCAAGACCCCGCTCAAGGGCAAAGAGGCGACAGGCCTGGAGTACTTGCGCGTCCTCGCGGTGAGCCGCCTGTACTTGGACAACTTCGACCACTTGCAGTCGTCCTGGCTGACGCCGGGGTTGAAACTCGGTCAGCTCGGACTGATGTTCGGTTGCGACGACATGGGCGGAACGATTTTAGAAGAGAAAGTCGTCACGCTCGCCGGAAGCACGAACACGGCAAATCGCGCGGAGTTGGAGAAGAACATCCGTCGCGCCGGCTACCGGCCCGTGGTCCGCGACACGTACTTCAACCGCCGCGACTACCCGCTCGCCACCGCCGGCTAGATTTCCGCTTGGATGTTGAAGGGGCCGACGCCAGTCGGCCCACGTAATTGTTCGCCGGGCCGACTGGCGTCGGCCCCTTCATCGCCGATTACCGGGCGGCGACGCGGAAGAATTCGATCAGTGTGTCGACGGGCGGAGGAAGCGGCAGCGATTTCGTCACGCCGGTGAAGAAACTATCGCACACCGCGTGCGGCGCGAACGACGCAAAACGTTTGACGAATTCCTTGACGTTGAGGTCGGTCGAATACGTCGCAAGCGGGCCAAGCGTCTTGCGGAAGTTGAACGACGCCGCCATGATGTACCAGAGCGAGTCAACGCCGTCGACGCGGATCGCGAAGGCATAGAGCAGCTCTTCTTTCGTCACGGTGACCGCGCCCTTGGAGACGTCTTTTCGGATCGGCGTCAGCGTGGCTTTGGCGACGAACTGCACCGACGCCGTGGCAGCCGGATTCAATTCTTTGAAATGCGCAACCGACTCATGACGGACGCGCGCGCCGTGAAGCGCGCGGATACGTTCGACGGGAACGATGACTTCGGTCTCGTCGTCGTCAAGCGTGACCCGGATCTGCTTGGCGGCGTCATCGAAGAAGAGCGTCTTCACGCGCGAGTTCGGCGGAAGCTTGACGCCGAAGTCGGAAATCGCCGAGTCGTTGATCGTTTGGTCTGTCTGATCGGTCACGCCGATGACTCCTTACGTGGACCACGGCTCGCTCGTGTAGTTCTGGACATGCTGATCCGGAAATTCGCCGCTCAGTTTCGTCTGTACCAGTTGTTCGAGCAGAGCTCGCCCCGCCTCGTCGGCGAGATTGACGGCCACGATCTGATATGGCGCCTCGGGATCGTTGGCATTGGTCGCCGCCGACTCCACCATCAGGTTATCGGCCGGATCGTACCAATCGCGCGTACGCGTTTCGCCCTGCGTGACGAGGACATCGTAGTACTCGACATGGCCGCGGCGGTGCACCTTTTGCGCCTTGACCGACGCTTGAAATTGATCGTTCATCACACCTGGCGCAGCGCCGAACGGCCCTTTGTACGCAGGGTCTTTGATGATCGTGATCACGACTGCGCGATCGTTCTCGAGTATGATCTGACCGAACGGATAGATCATCACGTCGGCGTTGATGCCGCCGACTTTGAACGGTCCGCTCGAAGTCGGCTTCCCTAGGATGGCCTCGATCTTGTCACGCGTCACGCCGGGGACGACGCCCGGCCGATAGCCGAATGATTGCGGCGGTGTCGTCGAGCATGCTGCGAAAGCGAGAATCGCGGTCGCCGCAGCGAAACTCGCAAGCGATTGTCTGATCATAGTACCTCACAAGTTCGTAGGTGTGTACCTCTTACCCATCTTGGAAGGCGGGCCAATGTAGGGCGGGCCTTTATGGCCCGCCGGCGGACCATAAAGGTCCGCCCTACGAGGCGATCACGCCGGAGGCCAGCACTTCGACATCTGCCTCGTCGTAGAGCACGAGCAGTTGCCCCGGTGACGCCATGGGCACCGGCTGAACAAGAGAAACTCGCAGGCCGCCGTCCGCGGTCAGCCGTGCCGAGGCTTCGATCGGCGTACTGCGGTACCGGCAGACGGCGCGACCATGCGCGACGCCGCCCACGAATCGTTCCGGTCGCACGATATTCGCATCCGTGCAGTCGATGACGGCGCGCGCAAGATCGGCGCGCTTGCCGACCGTGACGGTATTCGACGCGCGATCCGTCGACACGACGTACCACGGACCGCCGGCGCCATCCGTCACGGAAAGACCCTTGCGTTGTCCGACGGTGTAGTTGAGCAGACCATCGTGCGTGCCGACGCGCTTACCCTCGACCGAGACAATAGGACCTGACGCCGCGCTCTCGGGAAATCGACGAGCGATGAAACCCCGGTAGTCGCCATCGACAAAACACAGATCCATAGAGTCGGGCTTGTCGGCGACATCGAGGCCGCGCTCACGGGCGACATCTCGCGTTCGATCCTTTGAGAGTTCGCCGAGCGGGAGCACGAGTGCGGCGAGTTGATCCTGCGCAAGTCCGGCGAGCATGTATGACTGGTCCTTGCCTCGATCGACGGCGCGAAGGAGATGCGCGCCGTCATCGTCGTGGGCGATGCGCGCATAGTGGCCGGTGACGATCGTGTCGGCTCCCAGCACTCGGGCGAAGTCGAGCAGCGCGCCGAACTTGACGAAGTTATTGCAGGCGACGCATGGATTGGGCGTGCGGCCGGCCAGATATTCGGCGCAGAAATAATCCACCACAGCTTGCTCGAACGCACGTTCAAAATTGACGACGAAGTGCGGAATCCCGATCGCCGCAGCTGCGCGGCGCGCATCTTCGTACGCGGTCGGTCCGCAGCACTGGCGCACTTTTTCGCTCAGCTCGCCATCGCCCGGGCTCCAAAGGCGCATCGTGACGCCGACCGCGTCGCGACCCGTTTCGCACGCCAAAGCGGTCGCCACGGCGCTGTCGACTCCGCCGCTCATCGCCGCCAGCGCTCGCCCCGAAAGGCGCAGCTCCGAATCCGGCGCCGCCATCGTTTGCATGATCACTCGCTGTACCGGTGCGTCCCGCTAAAGGACAATGCTACACCTCCTTTAATTCTTCAATATCACGCCGCGTCCATTCACGCAGATCTGTCGTCCGGGTGCGGCCATCCATACGCGAGAGCGCCCATGTCAGGCATCGGCCAGCGACTGATCGACGCTCGCGAAGCGCGCGGGCTCACCGCCGCAGACGTCGCCAAGAAGCTTCGCATTCGTACGATGTTCGTCGACGCGCTCGAACGCGAGGATTGGCGCGCGATCGGCGATCCGATCTACGCGCGCGGGTTTCTGAAGAACTATGCGCGGCTCGTCGGCCTCGACGCCGACCGTCTGGCGGCGGAGGCGAACGAAGAGATCTCTGCCGATGACCCGCGCCCGGCGATCAGCGCCTTCGTGCCGATCCAAAGAGGCGTGATCGATTCGCGCGAGAACCGCGCAAACGTCTTGGCATGGGTCGTTCCGATCACCGGCGTCGTAGCGGCGCTGCTCGTCGCGCTGGTCGTGGTGAATGGAATCGGATTGCTGCGCGGCGGGGGAAACGCCGGTGCCGTCGCGACGGAATCGTCGCCGTCGCCGACGCCGCTTCCGAGCGCATCGTCCGTCGACGCGAACGCTGCCGGCGAAGAGATGGCAGCCAGCCAATCAGCGCCCGTGGATCTGCGAATCGCGGTGACGCAGCCGTGTTGGCTCTCGGTGACCGTAGACGGCAAACGCGTGCTGTACTCCACGCTGCCGACGGGGAGCGTGCGAGAGTTTCGCGCCGATCGAGAGATCACGTTGCGCGCGGGCAACGCCGGCGGCATCGTAGCGACGATCGACGGCAAGGACATCGGCTCGCTCGGGCGAGTGGGCCAGGTAGAAGATCGAGTGTTCGCGATCGCGACACCGGCACCGGCGCCGACGAGCGGCGCGCAATGAGAGAGGCATGAGCGAATATTCGTTTGACATCATCTCCAAGGTGGAGAAACAGGCTCTCGAAGACGCAGTCAATCAGGCGGCGCGCGAGATCGCGACGCGTTTCGATTTCAAGAATTCGAAATCGTCCATCGAACTCAAAGACACCACCATCACGATCGTCGCCGACGACGATATGAAGCGCAAGAACGTCATCGATATCCTCGCAGGCAAGGCCGTCAAGCGCGGGATCTCGCTGAAGGCCTTGGAATACGGCAAGCCGGAAGCCGCATCCCAGGGGACGTTGCGCCAAGTCGTCACCATCACGCAAGGCATCGCGACCGAACGCGCAAAGAAGGTCACCGAAGCGATCAAGAATTCGAAATTGAAAGTGAGCACGAAGATCCAAGACGAGCAAGTGCGGGTCAGCAGCAAGTCGAAGGACGACCTGCAGAAGACGATGGAACTCGTGCGCGGGATGGATCTCGATTTCGCGGTGCAGTTCGTGAACTTCCGCTGATGGCCGTCGCGGCGCAGCGGCGCGTCTATCTTGCGAGTCTCGGCTGCGCCAAGAACCTTGTCGATAGCGAAGTGATGCTCGGATCGCTCACGTCCGACGGCTGGGCCGTCACGACCGAAGCGGACGACGCCGACGCGGTCATCGTCAATACGTGTGCCTTTATCGATCCGGCAAAAGTGGAATCCACCGATGCGATCATGCGCTACGCAGCTGCCAAGCGACCCGGTCAGACGCTGGTCGTCGCGGGCTGCTTGGCGCAGCGCTACGGCGCCGACCTTCGCGAACTCATCCCCGAAATCGACGCGGTGATCGGCACCGGCGCGTTTCCGAAGATCGGCGAGATCATCAGCGAATCGTCGGCCGGCGGGCGGCCGTTGCATCTCGAGGATCGCGATGCGTACGTCGAGCGCCTCGGCTTCTTGCCGCGCATGGTCACGACGCAGCGAGCCACCGCATACTTGAAGGTATCTGAAGGCTGCAACCACGTCTGCGCGTTCTGCATCATTCCGACGCTGCGCGGACTCGGAAAGAGCCGCACGATCGCATCGCTCGTCACAGAGGCACGGGCGCTGGTCGCCGGCGGAGCGCGAGAACTGAATCTCGTCGCGCAAGACACGTCGGACTACGGCCGCGACATCGGCCTCAAGGACGGTTTGCCGGATCTCATCCGTGCTCTCGACGAGATCGAGGATCTGCGTTGGGTACGGCTCCTCTATCTCTATCCCACGTCCGTCAAGCCGTCGCTCATCGCAGCGATGCGTGCATCGTCCAAAGTCGTGCCGTACGTGGACATGCCGCTGCAGCACGCGCATCCGGTCGTGCTTCGCGCCATGCGCCGTCCACCCGATCCCGAGCGCTACCTCGAGCTTTTCGCCGCGCTGCGCGAGGCGTTGCCGGCTGCCACGATACGCAGCACGTTTATCATCGGATTTCCGGGGGAAACCGAGGAACACGTCGACGCCTTGATCTCGTTCCTCGAACGTGCAAAGCTCGACCGCGTCGGGTTCTTCACCTATTCACGTGAAGAGGGCACCGCCGCGTACGCGTTAGCCGATCAGATCCCGATGCGCGCGAAGAAGGCGCGTGCGGCCCGCTGCCGCGACGTGCAGCGCCGCGTCGCAAACGCGAACGACGGCGCGCGGGTCGGCGAGGAGCTCGACATTCTCATCGAGGGAACGCGCACGCTGCCTGTTGGATCGCCTGTTCGCGACGCGCTGGGCTCCCGGGCGATCTGCTTCGGTCGATCGGTTCGGGAAGCGCCCAACGTCGACGGTCTGGTCTATGTCGGCGGCTCTCACACCGTCGGCGAATTCGTCCGAGCGCGCGTGATCGGACACACGGAATTCGACCGCTACGCGCAGCCGCTCGTCGCCGCAGAGCGGTAGAAAGAAGCGCACGACGTGCCCGACCCAACCGAGGGAGACTCGACGCAACAGCCGTTCGATCCGGCCTCGCAAGGCGCGGATCTCGACTACGTTGCGGATTCAGTCGATCATGACGTCGCCGCAGACGTAACCGCTGCCGCGCCCGCAGGGCCGCCGCCGGGACGCAAGCGCACGATCGCGATCGCGGTGGCCGCGTGTCTCATCGTGCTGGTCGGCGCCGGATTCGCGGGATTCGTGCGCGACCGCGGCCGCGAAGCGTTTCCGGGCCTCTTCGAGCCTGATCTCACGCAAGTATTTGGAAAACCGAAATTGCGCGTGCTCGTCCTCGGCGAAGACGACAATTGGACCGGGAACGACGAAGTGTACACCGCCCTCTCGCGGTCCGACACGAACATCGCGGTCTCGATCGATCTCAAGAGCAAGAATATCGGCGTGCTCTCGATTCCGCGCGACCTCTGGCTGGACATACCGAAATCCGGATACGGCAAACTCAACGAAGCGATCGCCGATGGCGGCCCGGAGCGCACCGAAGCGACGCTTGTGAAGAACCTTGGCACGCCCGACTTCGACTACTACATGGTGTTGAAGATCGACGCCACGAAGAATCTCGTCGACGCGATCGGCGGCTTGGACGTGAACGTCGAAAAAGACATGGACTACGACGACAGCTGGGGCCACTTCCATGTGCACCTGAAAAAAGGCTATCAGCACCTGAACGGTGATCAGACGGTCGGCTATATACGCTATCGTCACGACGAAGAGGGCGATTTCGGCCGCATGCGCCGGCAGCGGCAAGTCATGCAGATCCTCGCCGCGCGGCTCAAAGACCCATCGATCGCGCTGCACGTGCCGCAGCTTCTTTCGATCGTGACAAAGAATGTTCGCACCAACATGCCATACGACAAGATGCTCGCGCTCGCATACGCCCTCCGCGACATCACCCCGCAAATGGTGCACACGGGTGAGGTACCAACCGACATCGGCTACACCGATGGCCAATCGGTGCTCTATCTGCAGCCGCAAGCATCCGCGCAGATCGTGCACAAATATCTCGTCGTCGGTTTCGATGGTTCGTTCGACCCGTCGACCGTGAGAGTGAAGGTCGAGAACGGGTCCGGCAGGCCGGGCGCCGCGGCCGCGATGGCCGACGCGCTGCGTCAAAAAGGCTTCACGGTGATCGAGACCGGCAATGCGAAGCGCTTCGGCGCGGCGCACACCTCGATCGTCGGGCCGAATCAGACGATCCTCTCCATGGTCGCAAAAGATGTGCCGGTGGCTAACATCAAGACGACCACGGGACCCGTGGAAGGCGGCGACGTCGAGATCGTCGTGGGCCAGGACTATCGCATTCAATAGGGCATGGCGCTGGGCGGCCGTCATCGCGATTGCGATCGTGACGGTCATCGTCGCGCGGCGCTGGATACACCACGCGCAACTCGAACTCGTGCCGGTCATCGTTCCACCCACGACGCCGGCGACGGAAATCGTCAATCCTCCAGCCGCCTCGATCGCGGCCCGCATGTGGCTCGACGTCCGCGACACGTTCTCCCATCCGGCGCGGCAACGGCTTGCGGTGTTGACGTTCGACGATGGTCCGTATCCGGTGACGACCCCCGTCCTGATCGATCGGTTGAGCGAATTGCGCGTGCCTGCCGAGTTCTTCTTCATCGGCCGCGACGCGCGCGAGCAGCCTGCGATCGCATCGCAAGCGATAGCGGCGGGCGTGGGCGTCGGCAATCATTCACTGACGCATCCCGAGATGTCGACGCTTCCGTATTCGAACCAAGCCGAGGAGATCGCCGACGGCGCTGCGGCTATTCTTGCGGTCACGGGTGTGCGGACGACGTATTTTCGCCCGCCGCACGGCAACTATAACGCCGATACGATCGCAGCGGCCCGAGCCGCCGGCGAGACCGTCGTCCTCTGGGACGTCGATCCGGGTGACTGGCGAACGGTGACGCCGGATCAAATAGTCGACGCGGTGACCGCGCAGGCCAAGGCGCCGGCGGTCATCATCCTACACAACGGAAAAGACGCGACGGTCGAAGCGCTTGGACGGATCGTGGCGTCGTATCGCCAAGCCGGTTTCACGTTTGTCTCGCTCGACGAGCTCCGGCAGCGCGTGCCTCTGGCTGAGATCAACGACCCGCAGCGCGTCCCCATGTCAAAAATCTGAAGGGGCCAACGGTAGCCGGCCCAAATCTCGAAGACCTCATGCGTCGTCAAATAATCAAGACTCGCCCCCGCACGCCCTACATCATCGCGCGTATCGTGATCATTGTAGCGCTTCTCGCGGCCGCGGTGGCCGGCGGAGAATGGTATTCCGCCCACCACCACGCGCATGCAGTGGCGCCATGGCAGGAACAGGTTTTTTCCGGCATGAACTCGCCACGCCCGCTCCGACCTTCCGGGTGACGAGCATGCAACTGTTGATCAAGGGCAAGAACCTTCGCGTCACCGATGCACTGCGCGAGTATGCCGAAGAAAAGATCGGACATCTCGAACACTACATCGATCACGGCATCATCGACGGCCACGTGACGATGCGCACGGAACGCAACGACCAGATCGTCGACGTCACGCTCAATCTTCGCCACTATCTCATCAAAGCGGAAGAACGATCGCCGGACATGTACGCATCGATCGACTTGGTGCGCGACCGGCTCGAACAGCAGATCCGCAAATATAAGACGCGCCGGCGAGAACGGCACCATCGCCAAAACGGCAGGATCAGCGCCGCTGAAGTCGGGCTTGCCGCTGTCGAGCCTGAAGAGAGCGCAGACGATGTCCCGAGTGCGCCCCGCATCGTCCGTTCGAAGCAGTTCGCCGTCAAGCCGATGGACGCAGAAGAGGCCGTGCATCAGATGGAACTGCTCGGCCACGATTTCTTCGTCTTCTTGAATGCCGAGACGGAACAAGTCAACGTCCTCTACAAGCGCAAAAGCGGCGACCTGGGCCTGATCGAACCCACGGTCTAACACGCCCTCGTTCTACCGAAGGGGCCGACGCCAGTCGGCCCAGTTCATTTTCGCCGGGCCGACTAGCGTCGGCCCCTTCAAACAAGTCGCCCCCTCCAAACTAGTGGGGGCCGAGCTAGCCGGCGCCGAATATACCAAGACCGTATGCTCATCTCACTCGTTCTGGCAGCCGCGCTCATCGTTCCCGATGCCGCGCGCCTGCCGGCCAGGTGCAATGCCACCGCGATCGCCCGCGTGATCGCCGTCTGCGCCACGCAGCACGTCGCCGATCGCCCGGCCGCGCGTCTCAACCACGACGTCGCCGCCCCGAGCGAGGCGCTCGTCCGGCGCGAGGCACCTCCGATTCCCGCACCCTCATCTCTGGCAGTCCAGCTCCGGCGTTAAGACGGCGCGGCCCTCATCACCGCCGCACTCGATCTCAAAACGCAACCGGAGGAACCGCAAACCTTGTCTGTATTCACATCGATCAAATCGTGGGTCGACGGAAACGACCGCGAAGTCGCACGCCTGCGCAAAAGGGCGCTGCGCATCAACGAGCTTGAATCGTCGGTCGCGCAGCTCAGTGACGAAGATCTGGCGCGCAAGACCGTCGAATTCCGCGAGCGGCTCGAACAGGGCGCGACGCTCGACGATCTGCTCGTCGAAGCGTTTGCCGTCTGCCGCGAGGCGGCCAAGCGAACGCTCGGCATGCGTCACTTCGACGTCCAGCTCATCGGCGGCATGGTCTTGCACGAAGGCAAGGTCGCAGAGATGCGCACCGGCGAGGGCAAGACGCTCGTGGCAACCCTTGCGATCTATCTCAACGCGCTTGCGGGCAAAGGCGTGCACTTGGTCACGTCCAACGACTATCTCGCGAAGCGCGATGCCGAATGGATGGGTCCGATCTATCGTTCGCTCGGCCAGAGCGTCGGCATCATCCAGCATTTCTTGCCGCCGCACGAACGTCGCGCGGCGTACGCGAGCGATATCACGTACGTCACGAACAACGAAGCGGGCTTCGACTATCTGCGCGACAACATGGCGCCGCGCGTCGACTATTGCGTGCAGCGCGACCTGAACTACGCCATCGTGGATGAAGTCGACTCGATCTTGATCGATGAGGCGCGCACGCCGCTCATCATCAGCGGGCCGCCCGAAGCCGTCCTCGGACCGAACTTCAAAGATCCGACCCACATATACGAGCAGTTCGCGCGCAACATCATGCCGCAACTCGTGCGCGACGAAGATTACACCGTCGACGAGAAGATGCACGCCGTGCCGATCACCGAAAAAGGCGTCGCTAAGGTCGAACGGCTCCTCGGCGTGCAGAACCTCTACGACACCGTGAACCTCGAGCTGACGCACCAACTGCAGGCGGCGCTCAAGGCGAAAGAGCTTTTCCGCAAGGACGAGCAGTACGTCGTGCAAGATGGCCAGATCATCATCGTCGATGAGTTCACCGGCCGGCTCATGCACGGCCGGCGCTACTCAGACGGCATTCACCAGGCGATCGAAGCCAAAGAAGGCATCAAGGTGAAGAGCGAGGATCAGACGCTCGCCACGATCACCTTCCAGAACTATTTCCGCCTGTACAAGAAACTCGCCGGCATGACGGGTACCGCGAAGACCGAGGAGCGCGAATTCCGCGAGATCTACGGCCTCGACGTACTCGTGATTCCGACGAACCAAGCCGTCGCGCGCCGCGACCACGACGACGTCGTATACAAGAACGAAGAGCAGAAGTTCAAGGCCGTCATCAACGAGATCGTCGAGCGGCACAAGGCCGGGCAGCCGGTGCTTGTGGGCACTCGGTCGATCGAAAAATCCGAGCGTCTTTCCGGCTACCTCTCCAAGCGCGGCATTCCGCACAACGTGCTCAATGCGAAATACCATGAAAAGGAAGCTGAGATCATCAAAGATGCCGGCCTGCCCGGCAAAGTGACGATCGCCACGAACATGGCCGGCCGCGGCGTCGATATCAAACTCGGCGAAGGCGTGACCGCTGTCGGCGGCCTGCACATCATCGGCACGGAGCGTCACGAATCGCGGCGCATCGACAATCAGCTGCGCGGCCGGTCGGGTCGGCAGGGTGATCCGGGCTCGTCTCGCTTCTATGTCGGACTCGACGACGAACTCATGCGGATCTTCGGCGGCGACCGCATCAAGGGCATCATGGAATCGCCGCTCTTCAAGCTCGAGGACGACACGCCAATCGAGGCGGGCATCCTCACGAAGAGCATCGAGAACGCGCAGAAGAAAGTCGAAGCGCACCACTACGAGAGCCGCAAGCACGTCCTCGAATACGACGACGTCATGAACAAGCAGCGCTCGGTGATCTACGCGGAGCGCCGCAGCGTGCTGGAAGGCTGCAATCTCCGGCCGTCGCTGACCGAGATCGTTCGGCTGAAGAGCCAGCAAGCCGTTGATTCGAACTGCGCCGACACCGTGCATCCGCACGAGTGGGATCGCCCAAGGATCATCGCCGAACTCGAGCAGTCGGTGCACGGCATTTCCAAACGAGTCACACCCGAACAGTTGCTGCCGCTCTCCAAAGAGGAGATGGTCGATCTGCTCGCGCGCGAAGGCGACCAGATCTATACCGATAAGGAAGAGCGGATGATCACGCGCTATCCGCAGCTCGAAGAGCAAGGGCTGCGCGACGGTCTGCGGATGCTCGAGCGCGGCACGATGCTGCAGATCATCGATCGGCTCTGGATCGACCATCTGTACACGATGGACAGTCTCAAACAGGGCATCGGCCTGCGAGGCTGGGGTCAGAAAGACCCGCGCGTCGAGTACGAAAAGGAAGCATTCGAGCTCTTCGAAGATCTCAAGGTCACGATACAAGACGACTTTCTGCAGGCGATGTATCAGGGCGATGATTTCCACATCGTCGTGCAGCCGCCGCCACCACCGGCCGGTCTTGCACCCGAAACGCAGCAAGCAAACGGCGCCGCATTGCCTGCGGCCGAATCTGCACCGTTTGAAACCGCGGGAGCAACTGCTGGAGCAGCAGCCGGTGCGATGGCCGCAGGCCGAACGCTGCCGCTCGATCCAAACGCCGCGAAGCGCTTCGACCAACTTCGTTCAAACCGCGACGACACCGCGCCGCGACAACCTGTTCGCAAGACCGAAGGCGCACGCGTTGGCCGCAACGATCCGTGCCCATGCGGATCCGGCAAGAAGTATAAGAAATGCCACGGCGCATAACGCTGCTCGGCCTACTTCTGAGTTATGTGTGCCTAGGCTGTTCTGGTAAGACGGCTTCTCAGGTCTATGGAGCGACAGCGCCCACTGGCTCTTGTTTGGAATTTCTTCCGACGACAGCATATTTCAAAATGCAGCACTTGTCAGATTTGGATCGCCGTTGGATGTTGGCCATTATTAAGTCGCTCCCGGTCGCAGATCAGAAGCAGGTTAGGTGGACGCGAGTATCAACTGACGGCAGACGGTACGCAGTGCTGTACATCAACGAGGTCTCACAGCCCCCTGTCGTCATCGCGGACCGATTTGGACCGCCACACGTGATTGACCGCAGATACGCAAATGCAGCTCTGCAACACATGTACGTCTGGCCTTGCAATGGAACAGAGTTCGCAGGCCCCCCCAACGCGTGAGTTGAGGCCGATCGGCCGTTTTGTCATCAATTGTGCTTCACAGGGCTATTAATGCGAATGCACGCCCGACTCGGAGGGCCTCTATCACGCCCTTAAACGGAGGTCTCAATCAAAATGATTCCATTAGGCCGCTCAATTCTCGCGTCGATGTTCGTCACGGCGGTTGCACTTGGTGCCAGGGGTGATCCGCTACCGTCGGCGACGACATCGCCAGTCGCGATATCTTCGCCAGATTTCGTGGGTGACTCGAGGCCAATCCTAACGATGGGCGGGAACTTTGCGGCCGTAATGGTCACGGCGTGTCAAGAATTGACACGCCAATACCATGTCGCATGCAGCGACAAGTCGATTGTCGGAGGCAAGATTGCCATCTTTGACCGCGGCGACCACTACAGCGTCCTTTTCCTTCATGAGCCGCCCCGAACTCTTGACGATTTCTACGCCGAACCGGTTTACAAGTGATGGTTTTCTGGCATCTGATCTACGGAGCCCGCGTCAAGTAGATTCCGCATGCAGACTGGTCGCGCCAGCCACCGAAGTTCCTTCGTGGTCGGCGTCGACGCCGTGGCGACGGTTGAGAAGTAGGAAAACGATATCCTCGCCCAGGTGAGCGCTCAGCGCGAGTTATCCAGCAACCTGGCCGTCGACGGCGCCTGAGTCAAGCCGGAACCTGTGAAAACCCCACGTCTCGCTCGCATCAACTTGCGAAATATTACGCTGCAAACCTCACAACGTTCGCGCTCGGCCTGCAAATTTGCGATGCGGAGTTACGTCTCAAATCATCGGGCTAGCATTCGGCGCGTTTGAACGTCGCAGATTCCACAATCCGTACGCCGAGAGGATCGCGGAGAAGGCGGAGGTCACGGCGAGCGCGAGGAGAGTCCAAACGAAGAAAAATGTTCCGCTGGACTCGGCGAGGGCTCCGGCCGGCAGTCCTCCGGCTCGGTTCACGTGAACGGTAAAGACTACCAGTCCCGCGATCGATCCGAGGAGCATGATCACGTGCCCCGATCGCCGATCGGCGAGCACGAGCGACCCGTATAGCCAGATGACGAGGACAGCGATTGCCACGACGTTCAAGACCGGGGACCTATCGGTCCCATAGACGATGTCATCCGTAAAATGAAGCGAGAGGAGGATGATCGAGAGCACGGACGTGGTGGTTAAGACGGTGCTGCGCTTCATGCGAACTCCTCGGTCGGAGGCGGTAACTTCGGATATCTGACGTTGGAAACGCCGACACTAATATGTCAGCTGAACCAAGAACTCTCCGCTCCATAGGGTTTCAAGGTTAGCCCGGCCCCAGCCGCTCTGTCCGATATACATGCTTGTGAGCCGCCAGTCTGCAGGGTTTGAGTCCATCAGCCCATCGGGAGAGCCCCCGCTGATGAGCGCTCTTAAGCGCGGGGCGAGGTTGATGCCGTTCATAGTCAGCGCGTCTCCTTGATTGAGGAGATTATGTCCATAACTCGTGATGGGGTCGCCAATGCAGTACGGTTGGGTGCCCTGGCAAAAGAATTCAGTCGGCGGACCAGAGACACAGCCCTGCCCGGGCAGGGTGCCCTGGTAGCATTCTAAGGCGACCTCCAGCTGGTAAAAAAGAGTTTGGCCTGTTGTCGAATTGAAGATGAGAGACGGTATGACTTGGCTCTGATTCACTCCGCATTCAAAACTCGACGTGGATTGGGATGCCGCCAAGACCGTAATGGTTCCCTGGAAGTCAAGGTTTGTGATCTGATCCAAAGTGGGAATGGCTCCGCTGGGATAGGCGCCGGCCGGTAGAATACCACTCGGATTTGTCTGGACGAACCCTGGGCCGTTTGGCTGAAGAAAGAAATCAAACTCTTGGGGGATTGAGCCGCAGTACGTCGTCGCGGTTTGACCTAAGGTAGTCGAGGTCCAAGTCGCTGAAGCTGGATTACTTTGAAAAGTCACTGACATGGGATCATAGGCCGTCGCCAATGTGGATGAGGTGTATAGAGTCTCGGTCGACGAAGGACTTGTGATCACAAAAGGCTTCCAGTTCACCCCAGACTGTTGGCCCCACGACAGGACATTCCAATTGGCGCCAGAGCCGGTTGCATATACGACCGGATAAGGGAACAGAGTGCTAAGGAGAGCAAAGTTGTTCGTGGCATTGAATGGTTCTACGATGCAATTGCCTGTGCAACGCTTGACCGGAGGCGGCGGTGCAACACCTGCAGATCCGCCGCCGCCACCGCACGCCGACAGTTGAAAAAGCGAACAGAGCGTAAGACCTTCAGCGAACAACACAGCGAAGCGAACAACGGCATACTTCCGGTTCATCGGAAAACCTCCGTAGGGATCGACTTCCCGGTTCTTGCGCAAAGCCAATGACTGAAAGCCAATCTACCACACTTGTGTTAGTCAGCGTGTGCGACTTCGGACCTGCAGGTGATTTCACATTCCGGGAAACGTCGGTGACGTCCTAATGTCGGATCTTCCTAAGCCCGGAAATCGCCTCTGGCGCCATCCTGACTTCGCGAGGCTTTGGACGGGCCAGACGATCAGCCTGTTTGGAAGCAGCATCACCGCGCTCGCACTCCCCAGCGTCGCAATTCTCACGCTGGGTGCACATGCATACCAAGTCGGCTTACTGGAAGCCGCTCAATTCTTGGCGTTTCCCATGTTGGGATTGCCCGCTGGCGTTTGGGTAGACCGGTTGCCCCGCAGAGCGGTCATGATCACCGCCGACGTGGGTCGCGCCATGGCGCTCGGATCCGTTCCCCTAGCCTGGGCCAACCATATGCTCACGCTCGGGCAGCTCTATGTTGTTGCGCTCGTCGTCGGCGTCCTAACCGTTTTTTTCGACGTGGCATATCAATCGTATCTGCCCACGTTGATCGATCGGGTCGACTTAATAGAAGGCAATTCGAAACTGGAGATCAGCCGCTCGGCTTCAGATGTGGCCGGCAACGGTTTCGCGGGCATTCTCATACAGTGGCTTGGCGCTCCGCTGTCCGTCCTCGTTGATGCGCTGTCGTTCATCGGTTCAGTGGTCGGTCTCGCGGCTATTCGGAAACGCGAGGTAGTGGCATCTTCCTCCGCGATCTCAACCGGGTTCTTTCAAGAGCTTCGCGCCGGCGTCGAAGTAGTTTACAAGAATCCGGTCTTGCGCAACATAGCAGCATGCACGGCCACAAGCAATCTCGGCAGTGCTATGATCGGAGCCGTATTCCTGATTTTCGCGTACAGAAGTCTGCATCTCGCACCAGCGCTCGTGGGCGGCGTGCTTGCGTTTGGGAATCTCGGCGTTGCGGGCGCATTTCTTGCCGCCGGCATTGCACGTCGGTTTGGATTTGGCAAGACGCTGTTGCTGACCAGCATCATGGGCGGGGTCGGCATCCTTGTCACGGCGCTCGCCGCTTTCGGCCTTCCCATGATTTTCTTGTTGCTAGCGCAACTGCTTCAATCATTTGCCTACCCAGTCTACAATGTCAATCAGGTGAGTCTTCGCCAAGCCATCGTCGCACCGTCACTGCAAGGCCGGATGAACGCAACGATGCGCACGATAGTTTGGGGGACGCTGCCGATCGGCAGCGTACTCGGGGGAATAATCGGAAGCACGATCGGCGCGTTGCCGACAATCGTGATCGCGGGGCTTGTGTCCTTGGCAGCGGCTTTGTGGATCCGCTTTAGTGCCGCCTTTCGGTTCACCAGCATACCAACCGCTTGACGACAGGATATCGACAGTCCGGGAAACGAACCGCCACGCCTCACGCATCTCAGAGAAAGGTCATACATGTTGGAGTTGCAACCTTACCTTTTCTTCTACGGCAAGTGCGAAGAGGCGCTCAATTTCTACAAGAGCATCTTTGGCGGCACGATCGACTCGCTCATGCGCATGAAGGAAGCGCCGCCCGAAATGCCCGCGCCGCCGAACTGGGGCGACAAGATCATGTATGCGCGGTTCGAATCGGGGGCGGTGAAGTTCAGCGCTTCGGACGGACGCCCCGACACGCCGAACGTGGACGGTAACATCTCGTTATCGTTATCGACGCGCGATGAAGCTGAAGCGACGCGGATCTTCGACGCGCTTGCCAAAGGCGGCGAAGTCGAGATGCCGCTCGGCGAGGTGTTCTGGAGCGCCAAGTTTGGCGTGCTCAAGGACAAGTTCGGTCTCGAATGGTTTGTCAACTGCGAGAAATAGCAGGCCGTCGCACCCGCTCACAGAGCGAACAAGCCAAAAGAAAATCGGCCGCCCCAAAGGCGGCCGATGGCGCATAACGACGCTTATGTCGATTTAGTGGCAGATCGGCCCCGCCCCGTGCGTGAACGTGCCGCCGAGCGAGTAGAATCCACCGGTACCTATTGACGGGCTCTGGCGATAGAACCACGAGAAGAACGCCAAGTCTTGAACCTCGTAGGTGAACCCGTTGTCAGTCACATTGAACGTCGTGCCGCTCAAGGGGTCGCCGACCTCGAGGTTGTTCTGGCAGCCCGAAACTTGACCGGTGTGGCCCCACGCGGGCGTTGGATTGTTGCCGAGCGGATCGTCCATCCACTCGCCGATCTCGTGGCTCAACGTCGCAGTATTCCAGCCGTTGAAGATACCTTGATCGACGTACGCAGACTCGCTGTAGGTCTGCGTGGCGGTTCCGCCATTGATACCGACCGCCTCGTGGTAGCCGAGCGTGCAGCAGTTGCTCGGGCTGTTCTCAAACAGAACCGTGTTGTAGTTGATGCCAAGCGCCAAGTCGCCGGGCTTGTTCACAAATTGCTTCAGCGCGGCTTTGTAGCCGGCGTCAAACCAGCTGAAATTCACCTCGCCAAGAGGCGGGCAGCCTCCTTGGCTTTGCGTGAAGCCTTCATTGGAAGGTACGGTGACGTCGAACAGAATCGTGCCGTCTTGTTTGAGCACCACGTGATAATTCGTGCTCTTGACGTATTTCCAAAAGTTGGCGCGTTGGAAAGCATCTTCGAACTGCGTCTTGCCGACGTTTTGGCCGTTCGAAATATAGTCGATGTTGTTCGCGATGATGGGCGAACCAAGCACGCGCGAGACGACGGAATGGCTGTCTCCGCATCCGGGCAGGATCGGGCTGAGCACGACGCCGTTTGAGAAGTGGAAACGAAGTTCGACCAAAACGAATTTCACCGTCGTGCTGCTCTTCTGCGTGAGCAACGGGCTCGTACCAACCATCTTGAAGGCATATTTCTTTTGATTGACGGGCGAGACGATAGAAGCGCTCCAAAGCGGAACGGTCTTACCGGTGGCTGCCTGCGTGTCGAGAGTGGTCATGTCGACGCCGTCGGGCGGAACGACTCGGTATATCTCTTTATAGTTGTGGCGCTGCGCCCACGTGGAGGTTTGCGCTGGTGTCGCAACGAGATGAGATGCCTGGAACGAGGGCACTGCCGCGACGGCCGACCGGCCGCTTGCGAGCGCGACAAAAGCCAATGCCAAAATCACCAACGACGATCGAGTCGTGCGTACTGTCACCGGTGTCTCCTTCTTAACAAAAACTCAGACAGCGGCCATAGACCGGCGCGCTATTGCTGACGATGCCTGGCTTGCCGCAAATCGGCGCGCCTCCCTCCGGACTTTCGACCCAGGCCTGCTGTGCAATGCTCTAGCTGTCGCTTGCCGTCTAAGGTTTTCATGTTCACGCTATCGCGGGCAGTTCGCCGGATATTCGCGCCGAAAGGTCTCACGACGATGCGGTAGGCAAATGCAATGCGAGAGCGGCCATCTTCCGATGATGGCCTCCTGAGTTGGCAGCGCATCGATCTTCAGTCCGCCGATTTTCGAATTCCTTGAGACATCGGCGGGTCCGCGGACGGCGGACCATGAAGGTCCGCCCTACATCCGATGAGACATATGAACGAGCAGTTGAAGACCGATCTCGCGCGTATCGACGACCGCCTGCAGACGCTGCGGGTGCGGCTTTGACTATGCCGAAAAAGTCCGAACCGTAGACGAACTCGAACGGGAAACCCACGACCCATCCTTTTGGAACGACGCGCAAGCCGCCCAGAAGCACATGAAACGGCTTGCCGACATTCGCTCGGACATCGACCCATTGACCGCTCTGGGCGTGCGCTCCGCCGAGCTCTCTGAATTCGCGCAGCTATCGGACGCCGAGCCCGCGCTCGAGGCGGAGATCGCGGCGGCGGTCGCGGCGCTCGCAAACGATATCGACGCAGCCGAAATGACGGCCGTCTTCGACGGCGAGTACGACTCGCACGACGCGATCGTGAGCATCCACGCGGGGGCGGGCGGCACTGAAGCGTGCGACTGGACGTCGATGCTCTTGCGCATGTATCTCCGCTGGGCGGAGCGGCACGGCTACCGCGCTGAGATCGTCGACAGTCTTGACGGAGACGAAGCCGGACTCAAAAGCGTGACCATACTCGTCCAAGGCAAGAACGCATATGGCTACTTGGAGAGCGAGCGCGGCGTGCATCGGCTCGTGCGCATCTCGCCGTTTGACGCTGCAAAGCGGCGCCACACTTCGTTCGCATCGGTCGACGTGACGCCGGAACTCGAAGAGACGGATAAAGAGCCGGAGATCCGTCCGGACGAGATCGAGATCGAAACATATAAGAGCGGCGGCGCCGGCGGTCAGTATGTCAACAAGACCGAGAGCGCGATCCGCATCATCCACAAGCCGACGGGAATCATCGTCGCCTGTCAGACGGAACGTTCGCAGCTCGCAAATCGCAACCGCGCGATGAAGATGCTTGCGGCCAAGCTCGCGCAGCGCGAGCGCGACGAGCGCGCCGCGAAACTTGCCGCGCTCACCGGCCAGAAGAGCGCGATCGAATGGGGCAGTCAGATCCGTTCGTATACGCTGCAACCGTATACGATGGTCAACGATCACCGCAGCGACGTCAAAATCACCGACGCGCAAGGAGTGCTCGACGGTGACCTTGACCCATTCATGTGGGCCTATCTGCAGGGACGCAGGCGCTCGAAGTAGCGCCCGCGGTCAGGAACGGTGGAGGGCCATGCCTTCCGCGTTCAAGATGTAGATCTGGTCGGCGTGCCGCTGCCCGAGCAAATTCTGATCGTAGTAGACTTTGACGAGCATATTCCGCTGCAGGCTCGTCATCTGATACGTGGTCTTGCCGTCCGACGAGAACAGCTTGTTGAACTTCGGCAGGATCAGAAAGCTAAGGGTCTGCGTGGCCTCCGTGTTGACCACCTTGATGTTGTTCGTGGAGACGTGGACGACGTAACCGGTCCAGATCTTATCCACGGCAGCGGCCGGCGCGGCCGGCAACAACCAGGACGCCACTGCTAGCGATAGAACGAATAGCAAAAATTTACGTTTCATAGCTGTTTTATCCCCATAATTTCGAGCGCGTAAACACTCGGTAGCCAGAAAGGTTAAGGTCATATGACCGGCATCGCTTTCGTCGTAGCGGCATTGATCGCTCTTAACGGCTCGCCGCAGCCCATGGACTCACCGGCGCCCGCGCCGCCGGCCGCGACGGCGCAACCCGCGCCGGCGATGTCAGCCCCCGTTCCGGCTCCGGCAGCCACACCCGCGAGCCCCGTGCAAGTCGAGTCGTGTAACGTGTCATATAACGGAAACGTGCTGGTCGGAACGACCGGCAAGCTCGTGATCAATTTCACGAACTATGGAAGCGTCGCGGCAGACGTCATCCGCTTTCACGTGCAGTACGGCGATCAGAGTCTCTTCATCCGCGACGTCGGCACGTTTTCGCCGGGGATTGAGATACAGCACAAGTTCAGTTCGTTCGAAGGCGACTTGCAGCTCTCACCGCTACTGACCGGTCAGAAGCCGGTGATGTGCACGGTCGCCTGGTCGCACTTTGTCAACGGCACGATCTGGCCAGCGGCTGCGACGACACCGTGAGATAGGGCGGACCCTTGCGGTCCGCCAGGCGAACCATAAAGGTTCGCCCTACAGCGAAGCCAGGCGAACCATAAAGGTTCGCCCTACAGCGAAGCCAGGCGAACCATAAGGTTCGCCCTACAGCAAAGAAAAGGTTCGCCTCACCACCCGCCCGAAAATACCACACGTATCAATCCCGCGGTTCGCTAGAGATAGACCAATGTGCGAGCACGACGGGGAAAGGGGGGTGGTCGCCGTCAGTACAGACAGTCCGCGTTTTCACCAGGACCTAACGGTCGGCGAAGCATTCGCTCTGCACCCCGGTGCCAGAGCGGTCTTCGCGAACTTCCACTTGGGAGGCTGTGCAAATTGTTCGATCTCTGAGTTTGAGACGATCGAACAGGTCAGCGAGGGGTACGGGATTCCGTTGTCAATGATTCTGGACGCCCTCAACTCCCTTGACGGAGCACCCCATATGCCGGCAGAGAAAGCATCCTGACGGCAGGCGCGCAAGCGCCATGAACGAGCGCCAGAAATGGCGCTCGTTCTTTTTTCTAGAACAGGCGCGAGACCATGGCGCACGTATCCGTCATCATCGTATCCTACAATGCCGCCGACGAACTCGAGCTGGCGTTGCGGTCGATAGGCGCGCTGCCCGAAGTTGTCGCTGACCCCAGGCTCGCCGAAGTCATCGTTTCCGAAAACGGATCCGCCGACGACTCCGTGGCGCGCGCCAAGGCGGCATATCCCGGCGTTCTCGTGATCGAGAACAAGGCAAACCTGGGCTTCGCAAAGGCATGCAACATCGGCGCGCGCGCGGCGACGGCGCCGCTGCTGTTCTTCTTCAATCCGGACGCGCGCGCGAAGCCCGGCCTGCTCGCGAACGCCCTCGCATATTTCCAGACGCATGCCGACGTCGCGATGGCCGGCTGCAAGCTGCTGGACGAAGATGGCCGGCTCGCCGAATCGTGCGGCGAATTCGACACCTGGTGGCAATCGTTTCTGCGGAGCTCGGCGCTCGGCGATCTGCCGCTCTTTGCAAAACAGGCAAACGGCTACGCGCTGCGCCAGTGGGACTACTCATCGGAGCGCGACGTCGATCTCGTCGTCGGCGCCGCGATGTTCATCCGCGCCGACGTCTTCAAGCGGCTCGGCGGATTCGACGAACGCTATTTCCTCTATCACGAAGAGATCGATTTCGCCCACCGTCTTCGCGACGCCGGCCTGCGCGTGGTCTACCTGCCGCAATGCGTCGTCGTGCACGGCAGCGAGAAGGGCGGCTCAAAGAAGACCTGGGGTGCAGCCGGCGTCTTGGGCTGGCGGCAGCGGAGCAGAAGGCTCTACTGGATCAAACGCCACGGTTACCTTTGGTACTACTCGTTGTGCGTAGCTCTCGCGGGTCGATACGTCGTCGCGCTTGCGATTCTCGTCGGTGTCGTGCTCGCGGTGCGCCGCGCGGTTGCACCGCCGTGACCGACGAGCGCGCCATGGAGCTTGCCGCGCTTCACGCCCGCGTCGACGCCTGCAGGCGCTGCGCGATCGGGTCGACGCGCACGAAAGTCGTCTGCGGTGTCGGCGACCCGCGCGCTCGGCTGGTAATCGTCGGCGAAGGCCCGGGCGAAAACGAAGACCGCATCGGGGAGCCGTTCGTCGGCCGCGCGGGCGAACTGCTCACGAAGATGCTCGCCGCCATCGATCTGCGCCGCGACGACGTCTTCATCACCAACACGATCAAGTGCCGCGCGTGCGTCGTCGAGGGCGGCCAAGTGCGCAATCGCGCGCCCATGCAAGAAGAGCTGGCGAACTGCCGCCAGTACCTCGATGAAGAGTTGGCCATCATAAAACCTCGCGTCATCCTTGCGCTCGGTGCGCCCGCGGCGAAGTCGTTCTTGGGTGCGGCCTTCTCCATCACGCGCCAGCGCGGTATCTGGTACGCAGGACCTGCCGGCACCGACTTGATGGCCACGTTTCATCCGGCATATCTCTTGCGTTTGACGGGCGGCGAGATGACCCAGGTGAAAAAACTCGTCTATGCCGATTTGCTTGCCGTGCGCACGAAGCTCGATGATGCGATCGCCGATGAGGGGCGGCCGGAGAACGCGTCGCCGGCGACGAAAACAGACGATGAAGGATCGCCTGCACAGCTAGCATTTGGAGACCTCGTCGATTGACGCATTCCGCTCTTGAGACCACGGCGCCGCCGGCAGCCCGCGATGCCGCGGTCATCTGGTGGTCGTCGCGCGTCAAAGAGGCAGGCTTCGCTTCGACGGATGAATTCGCGCAGGCGCACGCGCTGCCGCGATATCGCCTCGGGCAGATCTACCGCGCAGCCACCAAGGAGCTCATCGAATCGTTTGAGCGCATAAGTGTGCTGCCCGCAGAATTACGGGCGACGCTTTCGAAGACGCTGTCGCTTTCAAGCGTCACCCTGGAACGTGAGGCCACGTCGAAGGATGGCCAGACCACGAAGTTTCTCTTCAAACTTTCGGACGGTAAGCAGATAGAAGCCGTCCTCATGCGGCACACCGGCGGCCGGACGACGGCGTGCATCTCGTCCCAAGCGGGTTGCGCCCTGAAGTGCGATTTCTGCGCGACCGGCCAAGGCGGTTTCTTCCGCAACATGTCCGCGCTCGAGATCTTCGACCAAGCCGTTTTCGTGGCGCGCCGGGCGCGCGCCGAGAATCTTCCGCTGACCAACCTCGTCTTCATGGGCATGGGCGAGCCTTTTCTGAACTACGATGCGGTGATGGATTCGGTCGCACTGCTTAACCACGGTGAAGGGTTCAACCTCGGCGCGCGCCATATCACGATTTCGACTGCGGGCGTGGTTCCCGGCATCGACCGTTTCAGCCGCGAAGGCGTGCAGATAAATCTCGCGATCTCGCTGCACGCCCCCGACGACGATCTGCGCACGAAACTCATGCCGATCAACAAGAAATGGCCGATCGCCACACTCATGAAGGCGGTCCGGTCATACATCGCCGCGACCAATAGAAAAGTGTTCTATGAATACTTGATGCTCGCCGGCGTGAACGACCGAATCGAAGATGCGAAACAACTGGCCGACCTGTTGGGCGGCCCGCTCCATCACGTGAACTTGATTCCCTACAACGCGACGGACGCGTCGTTCACGCGATCGCAGCCGGCCGCGATGCGACGATTTCAAGAGCTCTTACGCGCGCGGGGTGTTCCATCCACTATCCGCCATACCATGGGCGACGACATCGCGGCGGCGTGCGGGCAATTGCGCGTCGAGACGCTCTCGACATCAGCCTCGAGCGCACGGTAAGGAGATCATGTTAGAAGTCGACTCCATCTCGAAAGCCTTTCGCACGGTTCAAGCCGTCGACCGTCTCTCGTTCACGATCGAGCGCGGCCGCGTCTTCGGCTTGCTCGGACCGAACGGCGCCGGCAAGACGACCACGATCCGCATGGTCCTGGATATCATCGTCCCTGACAGCGGCGAAGTGCGTTGGGGCGGCAAGCGCGTGGACGGCGATCTGCGCCGCACGTTCGGCTATCTGCCCGAAGAGCGCGGCCTGTACCCCAAGATGAAAGTCGTCGACCAATTGATGTTCCTCGCGCGTCTGCACGGCGTTGACGACGACGCCGCGGCAAAGCGCGTCGCGGAACTGGCGGCGTCGCTGAACCTCACGGAAAAACTCCAGTCCACGCCGGCCGAGCTTTCGAAAGGCAATCAACAGAAGGCGCAGTTCATCGCGGCGATCGTGCACGATCCGCCGCTGCTCGTGCTCGACGAGCCGTTCTCCGGCTTCGATCCGATCAACGTCGAGGTGGTGAAGGCTTCGATACGCGAGCTAGTGGCACGCGGAACGACCGTGATGCTCTCCAGTCACCGCATGGAGCAAGTGGAAGAGCTGTGCGAGGATATCTGCATCATCGATCGCGCCCGCGCGGTTCTATCCGGCAACCTTCGTGCGATCAAGACCGGTTGGCCCGCGCGCTTCGTGCGCATGACCGCCATGCCGGACACCGCATTCCTGCGCGCGTTTCCGGATGCGGCAATCCGGCCGTCAAATGACGGTTTCCTTGCACTGACGATTCCGGCGACGACAAGTCCGGCCGAATTGCTGCGCGCAGCGATGGCGGCAGGGTCAGTCGACCACTTCGAAGTGGTCGAGCCCTCGCTCAACGACATCTATCTCCACGCGGTGAAACCGGAAGAGGCGCACGCTTGAACACCACCTGGATTCTCATCAAGCGCGAATTCATAGAACGCGTCAGGCAGCGGTCGTTTGTCGTCGCGACACTGCTCGGCATGATCGGTATCGTGCTCCTCGCTTTCATGCCCGCCGTCTTCGGCTCGTTCGCCAAATCCAGCGCAACGCGTCTCGGTATTGTCGGACCGGACGCAAAGATCGCAGACCAAGTCCTCGTCGCCGTCCGCCCGACCGGCGATCGAATATCGATTCTCCAGACGCGCAGCGCCGGACCGGACCTCCCGCCATCGGCGCGTTCGGCGTTGGATAAGGATCAATTCGACGCAGTGCTCGTGGCATACCGCGACGCCCGCGGGGCGCTCGGCTTCACGTACTATCCAAAATCCGCGGCATCGCTGCAGGACGGGAACACGATACAGCGCGGTCTGCAAGACGTCGTGCTGCGGACCGTCGGTTCGGGTGCGCTCCAACGCGCAGTGCAACGCGCCGAAAAATTCCCGTTCGCGGTCAAAAGCCTGAACACGCGGTTCAAGAGCGAAGGCGAGGAATTCTTCGCGACCGCCATCGTCTACGTGCTGCTCATCATTCTCTATATCGCCGTGCTCGTCTACGGCGTTCAGGTCGCGATGGGCGTCATCGAAGAGAAGGCCAATCGCATCATGGAGATCATGATCGGCGCCGTGCGGCCGTCGCAGCTTCTCGCGGGCAAGATCTTCGGGATCAGCGCCGTCGCGCTCGTCCAATTGGTGCTCAACGCGATCGGCGCCGCGATCGCGTCGGTGATCGCGGGCGTGATGTATGCGCCGGCCGCACAACAGATGGCTTCGTCGCCGGCGTCGCAGGCGGCCGTTTCAAGCGTGTTGAGTCAAGGACTGCCTCACGTCCCGTGGTCGACGCTCGGTTATCTCATCGTGTTCTTCTTCTTGGCGTTCTATTCGTATTCGGCGCTGTACGCCGGTATCGGTTCGCTGCTCTCGAAACCCGAGGAAGTGCAACAGTACTCGATCGTGTTCATGCTGCCGTTCATCGCCGCATACTTGCTCGCCATTTTCGCGTTGAGCAATCCGGACGCGCCATTCGTGATGTGGGGATCGTTGATCCCTCTCATCAGTCCGCTGTTGATGTTCACGCGCATCGCGCTCGTGCCGGTGCCGTGGTGGCAGATCGCAGCCTCCGTCGGCCTATCACTGCTCACGATTTGGGGCCTGACGATCCTGGCCGGCAAGCTCTATCGAGTCGGTGTGCTCATGTACGGCAAGCCGCCCTCGGTCAAAGAGATCTGGCGCGCGCTGCGTGCCCCCGCATGACAACACGGCCGAAACCGACGATGGAAGAACTGACGGCGCTTTGCAAGCGCCGTGGTTTCGTCTTCCAATCAAGTGAGTTATACGGCGGCGTCAACGGCGCTTGGGATTACGGTCCGCTCGGCGTGGAGCTGAAACGCAACGTCCGCGAAGCGTGGTGGCGCGATATCGTCGTGCTGCGCGACGATATCGTAGGGCTCGACACCGCCATCCTCATGGCACCGGCCGTCTGGCGCGCATCGGGCCACCTGGACAATTTCCACGATCAGATGGTGGACTGCAAGACGTGCAAGAAGCGCTGGCGGGCCGATCAGCTCACGTCGGAGCGCTGCCCGTCGTGCGGCAACGCCACGCTCACCGAACCGCGCGCCTTCAACATGATGTTCAAAACTTCGATAGGCGCAATGGAAGATGCGTCCTCCGAAGCATATCTGCGACCGGAGACCGCCCAGGGCATCTTCGTGGACTTCAAACTCGCGTATCAGACCGCGCGCAAGAAGCCGCCGTTCGGAATCGCGCAGATCGGCAAAGCATTTCGCAACGAGATCACGCCCGGCAACTTCATCTTTCGCTCGCGCGAATTCGAACAGATGGAACTCGAGTACTTCGTTCCGAGCGATCCACCCGACGAGGCGATGCGATGGTACGACTACTGGGTCGAAGCGCGCTACGAGTGGTGGATGCGGCTCGGCGTGCAGCCCGAGCGCTTGCGTAAGACGCCGTATTCCGGCGCCGATCTCGCGCACTACAGCAAGGCGACCACCGATCTCGAGTACGATTTCCCGTTCGGCTGGGGCGAACTCGAAGGCATCGCGCATCGCGGCACGTTTGATCTGACCCAGCACGTGGCTGCGAGCGGAAAGGACTTGGCCTATTTCGACGAGGAATCCAAAGAAAAATACCTGCCGGCGGTCATCGAGCCGTCGCTCGGCGTGGATCGCGCGCTCTTGGCTTTCATGCTGGACGCGTACGAGCGTGAGACCGATCGCACGGTGCTCCACTTGCACCCGCGCCTAGCACCGTACAAAGTCGCGGTCTTTCCGCTCGTGCGAAACAAACCGGATATCGTGGACTTGGCGCGCCGCGTCGAACAAGGCCTCCGGCCGCACGTGCGCACGACGTTTGACGATTCCGGCAACGTCGGAAAGCGCTACTACCGGCAAGACGAGATCGGCACGCCGTTCTGCGTGACGATCGACTACGACTCGCTCGATGGGAACGACGCCACCGTGCGCGATCGCGACACGAAAGAACAAGTGCGCGTCTCCCTCGATATGCTCGAAGCGCATTTACGAACCGCCTTGGGAAGGATCTAAGGCTAGCGGATGCCGCCTTCGGACGAGACCGTCACTCGGCCGAGGAAGTGGTGCGCCACGCGGATGTAGTGCAGGTCGCCCGGCACCGGACCATGATAGCGCGCGATCGTCTCAACCGGGTTGACTTCGTACCAGCCATGGCGATATTCATGCGTCGGCTTATCGTGCTGAATCGTGAGGTTGCCGGTCACTTCCACGAGTTCGCCGCGGTGCAGGTGCATGCCGCGGATGAAATATTTCATCGCCCGATAGCGAACCGGAGCTTCCACCACCACGAAGTTGCCTCGGTGGTCGATCAAGTAGACTTCGAGGTCGCCGTCGATCTCGGGTGATTTATGCGAGAAATATCCGACGACATCGACTTTCGAGCCGACGGTCGCCGTCTGAATCGCGGCGATAGCGACCCGCTGAGGAGCGGGCGGCGGCGCCGCTTGCGCGCTCAAGGATACGACCGTCGCAGCCGCGGCGGTCGTAAGAGCGAGTAGAGATCTAAAGTTCATCATGAGAATGTTACCAGACTTCGCTTAGATATTGAAGGGGAAATCGAATGAAGCCGCGCTTTGCGCAAAAATAAAACGGCCGGCGTGATGCCGGCCGTCATCCTCGAAGGGAACTACTTGGCGGTCTTCTGGAACTTGTCGACCGTCTCGTGCTTGGCGGCTTTCGAGATCGACTCGGCGACCTTCAGGGCGTAGCCCTTCTGCAGCTCGAGGATCTGTGCCGTGAAGCCGAACGCGTTCTCGATGACTTGCGTGGGGTTCGGCATCGATTCGAAATTGAACGCGGTCTTGCCGGACATGTAATCCGACGTGGTCTCGCGCGCGGTCTGGAAGCCGGCGAGGCTCGCGTCCTGGACCTGCTTGACGGCGGTGATCACGTCTTCTTGGACTTTGCTGATGAACTCGTTGTAGGTCTTCATTTGCTTGGTGCTCCTTAGTTGACTTTGCATATTGCTGAATGCGTGCTAAGTATACCAAGCAGATGCTGTGCCTGTCAAGGGCGCTCGATGAAGCCCCGGTAGATCCGAAGGAGCGTGTCCTTCTGGTCTTTGCTGAGGCGCGAATCGCCGTGAATCGCCTGCTCCACGCGTCCCGCATCGTGGCCCTTCGTGCCGGCGTCGTCGTCGAGGAGGCCGGCCTGGTTGTACATAGTCTCGGCCGAGATCTGCAACGCGCCGGCAATGCTCTTGAGCACCTCGGCGGACGGCTTATAGAGACCGCGCTCAACCTGGCTCAAGTATGGATTCGAGACTTTCGTCATCTCCGCCAACTGCCGTAGCGAGAGATTCGCAAGCTCGCGCTGCGCGCGGATGAACTCGCCGAGATCGTTCCAGGGATTCTTCTTGCCTGTCATCGCTTCGTGCGCCGCCGTCGCGATGTCGCAGGCCGACTGACGCCGGCCGCCTTGCGGATTTTTGCGTCACGCGAAGCGGGTTTCGCGGGCCTGCCGTTCGCAGATTTGCCGTTCGCAGACTTGCCGTTGGCGCGGAGCGTGGTTGGGCGTTTTGCGCGCGTCGGCTCTGACAGCGGACCAGTCTCTCCGCGCACGTACAATCCGGGCGCGGCGTCGCCGTTCGGCAATTTCGGCGGCGCGACAAGCGCGCCGGAGCGTTTCTCAGCCCAAGCGAGCCAATGCTCCCACCAACTGCCCGCGGTAGCTGACGCGCGGGCGCGCCAGTCCTCCGCGCTCGTGCCCTTCGGCACGACGCCCGATGTCCAATACTTCGACTTCGGATTGCCCGGCGGGTTGACGATTCCGGCGACGTGGCCGCTGGAGGTGAGCGTGTAGGTCGCTTCGCCGGCCGTGAGTTGCGTCATGCGATAGGTAGCGTGCCACGGCGCGATATGGTCCGTCTCCGCGCCGAGCACGTAGAGCGGCGTGCGGATCTTGCTCAAGTCCACCGGCACCCCGAGGATCTTGAAAGCACCCGGCTTGACGAGAGCGTTTTGGAGATAGCACGAGCGCAGGTATTGCGAGTGCATGGCAGCAGGCATGCGCGTGCTGTCGCCGTTCCACGCGAGGATGTCGAACGCCGGCGGCTTGCGCCCCATGTACCAGTTGCTCACCACGTAGTTCCAGACGAGATCGTTCGCGCGCATCCAGTCGAACGTCCCCGCCATCGCGTCCGCTTCAAGGTACCCATGCTCGTCCATGCGCTTTTCGAGCCGCGAGATCGTGGACTCGTCCGTGAAAATCCCAAGATCGCCCGGCTCGGCGAAATCGATGAGCGAATTCGTGAGGGTCGTCCAGCCGATGCGATCCGCTTGTCCTTTCGCTTGGAGGTAGGCAAGCGCCAGCACGGCGAGCGTGCCGCCCAAACAGAGCGCCGCGATGTTGACGCGTTTGCTGCCGGTGATCTCCTGCACGCGATCGAGCGCCGCGAGCAGACCGAGCTTCAGATAGTCGTCCATCGTGAACTTCGCCATGGACGAGTCCGGATTGCGATACGAGATCGCGAACACCGTGAACCCGTGCGTGACGGCCCACTCGATGTACGACCGGCCGGGCGCGAGGTCCATGATGTAGTACTTGTTGATCCACGGCGGGCTGCAGAGAATCGGTTCGCTGTGCACGCGCGGGGTCTGCGGTTCGTACGCGAGCAATTCGATCAACTCGTTGCGCAACACGACGCGCCCCGGTGTGGCCGCGATGTTCTTGCCGAGGGCGAAACCGGAAGCGTCAACTTGGCGCGGCCGGCCGTTGTTGGAGCGCACGTCTTCGAGAAAATTCTCCATGCCGCGCAGCAAGCTTTCGCCGCCGGATGTCATCGCTTCGCGCACGACCGCAGGATTGAGCCATGGCACGTTGCTCGGCGCCAAAGCGTCGACCATCATCTGTGCTGCAAAGCGCGCCTTGCGCCGCGTCGCTTCCGGGAGCCGCGACGCCTCGACCAGCTGGACGAGCGCGCGCGAGCGGAGCAGATAACTCTCAAGCAAAGCCGCAAGCATGGGATTGGTCCGCCAGCCGTCGTCAGCGAAGCGGCGATCGCCGGAGGCCGGCGCGGCAGCGCTCTCCGGCGTCTCGCCGGCAAAACGTCGCAGCGCGTTCATCGCAACGGCCTGTTCGGACATCGCAAGCGTGCCAAGCCAAATGGAGAGTCGCGCGGGATCGAGCATGACATCGTTGATCGCCGCACGCAACGCGTCACCCAATGACGCCGGATCGACGCCCGTGACGTCGAGCCCATAGGCGATCTCTTCGAGCGGCGGCACCGTAGGAGTCGGGTTGGTCGCTCCCATCACATGTACCAGCCTCCGTTGACGCTCACGACTGCTCCGGTCAGATAGCCGGAGCGATCGTCGACCAAGAAGCGCACGACGCGCGCGATCTCGTCCGGCTCGGCGAGCCGCTTCACCGGCGTGTCGTTGACCGCGGCTTCGATCGCCGCGGGCGGCATCGCCGCCACCATGTCGGTGCCCACGAATCCAGGCGCCACCGCGTTGGCGGTGACGTTCGCGGCGGCGCCCTCAAGCGCGGTGGTCTTGGTGAGGCCGAGCAGACCGGCCTTCGAGGCGGCGTAGTTCGCCTGACCGAAGTTGCCCGCGAGGCCGACGACCGAACTCATGTTGACGATGCGCCCGCGCTTTTGTTCGAGCATCTGACCGAAGACCGCCTTGGTCATGAAGAACGGTCCGGTGAGGTTTACGCGCAGCACCGCGTGCCACTGATCGGTCGACATCTTTCGTATCGTCTTATCTTGCGTGATCCCGGCGTTGTTGACCAAGATATCGATGCTCCCGCGAGCGGCGAGAACTTCCGCTGCCGTGCGCTCGCAGTCCGCGTATTCTCCTACGTCGCCCTGAATGAACGAGAGCCGGCCTGCGGCATCCGCGGGCAGGCTCTTCGACAATGCGGCCGCTCGATCGCGATCGTCGGCCAGGCCGGTGATGGAGACCGCCGCCCCGTCATTCAACAGCGATCGCGCGATGGCCGCGCCGATGCCGCGTGCACCGCCGGTCACGATGGCGACGCGTCCGGAAAGTGTCGTTGTCGCTGAATCTGTCATGCGCTAAGTCTACCTAGCAACCGCTTTGCGCGTCAAGAGGAATCCTTGTAAATGTAGGGCGGGCCTTTAGGGCCCGCCGGCGGACCGTAAAGGTCCGCCCTACATCGCAATCGCATGAACAAATGAAACGTTTTGCACCGCCAACGGTAAGGATGCATATGAGCAACTTTAAAGTCGCTGCCGGAGCGCTATTGGTCCCCGGGTTGATCCTCGTCTTCTCCGTCGGTGTCTCGGCGGCGCCAAACGCGCAGGCAAGCGCGGTCATACGAAAATCTGCAGACGCGATGGGCGTCGCGGCTTTACACGGCGTCCGAACAATGCGGATCGACGCGGCCGTCTCAGCCGTGGGGCTTTCGGGGACCGGTAGTCAGTGGCTCGATCTGACGGCGCCTCGTTTTGCCGAGCACGCCTCACTGTTGCCATTGGTGCAAGACGATGGTTACGACGGCAACGTCGTTTGGAGCCGCGATCGCTCGGGTCTCGTCTGGAACGACGGAAGCGACGCAGGCCGGTCGACCGAGATCGACACGGCGTATGCGGCGTGCGGGGCGTTGTGGCGGCCGGATGCGGCAGGCGCATCGGTCACGTCCGCGGGAACGCAATCCGACAAAGGACGCACGTACGACGTCTTGTCCGTCGTTCCGTCGGGGTCGAAACTTCCGATCGCTCTCTGGTTCGATCACACCACGCACATGCTCAGTCGCGAGATCGTCGTCAACGGCCCACAAATCAGCACGACGACGCTTTCCGACTATCGCCGCGTCGGCGGCGCGATGTTTCCCTTCGCTGTCCACACCGAGACCAGCGATGGAAATTCATCGGACAGCAAAGTCACGCGCGTCGTGATGGATCCGCCGGGCGCCGACCAGCAGCTTCAGCGGCCCGCGTCCGCGGCGCATGATTTTTCGATGGCAAATGGCGCGACGTCGACCACCGTGCCGTTCACGCTGCATGAGAACCACGTGTATCTCCACGTGATGCTCAACGGCAAAGGGCCGTACTTGTTTATCTTCGATACCGGCGGCGCGAATATCATCGACCCGCAAGTCGCGCAAGAGATCGGCGCGCTCGGGAAAGGCAACTTGCAAGGAACTGGAGTGGGAGCCGCGACCGAGTCGTTCAGCTTTGCGGACGTGGATACGCTGCAGGTCGGCGACGCTGATCTGCGCCATCAGCTGTTCGCAGTGGTCCCCGTCCGCGCCGGATTCGGCGTTTCGACCGGCATGACCGTTGACGGACTCATCGGCTGGGAAGTGCTCGCTCGCTATATCACGAGCTTCAACTACGGCGAGAATCAGGTCGTGCTGACTTTGCCCGGAAGCGGGGCGGCACCCGCGGACGCGCACGTCATCCCCTTCGTCTTCGCGGGGACTCAGCCGCAAATCGCGTGCACGATCGATGCCATCCCGTCAGAATGCGCGATCGATACCGGCGCGCGTGATTCACTCACGCTCTTCGGCCCATTCGTCGCCGACCATCCCGAGGTCGTGCCGCAGGCGCAGACCGCTGTCGGCATCAACGGCTTCGGGGTCGGCGGTCCGTCGCTCGGAAAATTGGGGCGACTGCACAGCATCGGCATCGCCGACCTGCAATTGAGCAACCTCATCGCCGACTACACGGCCCAGACGCAAGGAGCGTTTGCCGCGCCGTTCATGGCGGCGAATCTCGGCGGGAATCTCTTGCGCCGCTTCGATGTCACGTTCGACTACGACAAACAGACGATGACGCTGGTTCCCAACGCAGCGTTCAACGATCCGGATCAATACGAACGGAGCGGCCTCTTCTTGGTGACGCAGAGCGGAAAAATCATCGTCGCGAACGCGAGGCCCGGCACGCCGGCGGCAGACGCCGGGATCGGGCGAGGCGACGTCATCACGACGATCGACGGTTCGCCGATCGGCTCGATGACGCTTGAAGCCGTGCGTGCGATCTTCACGAAACCGGCCGGGACCGTGATCCATCTCGGACTGACGGCGAAGGACGGAACGCAACGGACAGCCACGCTTACGCTGCGCGACTACGTGTAGTAGAAGAAGGGGCCGACTGTCGTCGGCCCCTTCTAAAATGCGCCGGCGTCGGCCCCTTCACATATCCAGGCCGCCGTTGACCGTATAAACAGCGCCGGTTATGTATGCGGATTCTTCCTCTAGCAGGAAGCGGACGACGCGCGCCACTTCGTCCGGCTTGCCAAGCCGGCGCATCGGTATCTTCTCCACGACCACATCGAGCGCGGCTTTGGGAATCGCGCCGACCATCTCTGTTTCGATGAACCCGGGAGCGACGCAGTTGACGGTGATGCCGCGGCGCGCCATCTCGAGCGCGAGACTCTTCGAGAAGCCGAACAGGCCGGATTTCGAGGCGGCGTAGTTCGCTTGCCCCACGTTACCGGTCTCGCCGATCACCGAGCTGATGTTGACGATGCGCCCGTAGTTGCGCTCGATCATGTGCTCGAGCAGCTGCTTGGTCATGTAAAACGCGCCCGACAGATTAGCGCGCAGCACCGCGTGCCAGTCGTCGATGGTCATCTTGCGCACCGTCTTGTCCACGGTGATGCCCGCGTTGTTGACGAGAAAATCGACGTGGCCGCGTTCGCCCAAGACCTCTTCCACGACGCGCTTGCAGTCCTCGGGGACGCCGACGTTGCCCTGGTGGATCGAAACCGAGTGACCCGCCGCCGTCAGCGACTTCTGCAGCGCTTCCGCGCCGGTCTTATCTTTTGCGTAGCCGGCAGCGACGTGTGCGCCTTCGCGAGCCAACATCGTCGTGATCGCGGCTCCGATGCCGCGCGTACCGCCCGTGACGATGGCGACGCGATCCTTGAACATGCAAGCCTCCCTGACTGTGAAGCAGAGCCGCCGTATTCCACCGCGGTTCAACGCATCCTCGGCTCGCGCGTCTGTGTCGTATACGTCGAATCGCGTGACACGAAATTTCTCGCGAGCGCGTCTGTCGAGAAAGGTTATTTCTGCGGGACACGAATCGTCTTAGGTGGATGCCTGCGCCCAAACGGCCGTCGCCCGCCCGACAAGAGGCGGTGCGGCCCTTTTATTGGCAAGCACCTCGCCCTGAGGAATCTCCTTTTGAAGACTGGCAAGTCCGTCAGCAAGACCAAGGCCGTCACATCGAAGAAGCCGGCCGCCAAAGCCGCGATATCGGCAAAGGCCGCGAAGCCGGCGAAATCCGCAAAATCCGTCAAGTCCGTTAAGGCAGTCGCGCCGGCGAAGCCAGTCAAAGTAGCAAGCTCGGCGAAGAACGGCAAGCCCGCTGCTCCGGCCAAAGGCCAGAAGCTGAGCGCGGCCGCTAAGACGATCAAGGCCGGCGAAGCGCTTGGACTCGTCATGGCGGAAGTCACGGAGACCGTTCCGGCTGCTCCCGTTGAAGTCTTGATCCCGCCGCTCGGCCATATCGACCGGCGGCCGATGCCGAAGTTGCCGACGCAGCGCGTGAAGACGCCGAAGAAGCTCGATCCTCCGAGCAAACTCCATCTGGGCAAGATGACGTACGCGTTCGAGGATGGCGGCGCGGACATGCGCGACCTTCTCGGCGGCAAAGGTGCGGGTCTCGGCGAGATGACACGCATCGGGTTGCCCGTTCCGCCGGGCTTCACGATCACGACCGAAGTCTGCCGCCGCTACGTCGAGCTCGGCCGCCAGTTCCCGCCTGGATTAGAAGAAGAGATCCACCGGCGCATCGCCGAGCTCGAGCGCAAGACCGGGAAGGAGTTCGGCGGCGAGACGAACCCGCTGCTCGTCTCAGTGCGCTCGGGCGCGCGCGTCAGCATGCCCGGCATGATGGACACCGTCCTCAATCTCGGGCTCAACAACCGTACGTGCAACGCGCTCGTCGTGCTGACGAAAAACGATAAGTTCGCCTGGGACGCCTATCGGCGATTCGTCCAGATGTTCGCGACCGTCGTGTTGGGGATGAAGCGCGATCCATTCGATGAGGTCATCGAACGCTACGTTGCCAAAGCGCGCATCCCGTCCGAGTCCGACCTCACTGCGCTCGCGTTCCGCAATATGACGAGCGAGTTCAAAGCGCTGGTCCGCCACTATACGAAGAAAGATTTCCCCGAAGACGTCTATTCGCAGCTGCGCATGGCGGTGGACGCCGTGTTCAATTCGTGGAACTCAAAGCGCGCGCAAGAGTATCGCAAACACGAGCGCATTCCCGACTGGTGGGGCACGGCAGTCAACGTCGTGACCATGGTCTTCGGCAACATGGGCGAAGATTCGGGTACCGGCGTGGCATTCACGCGCAACCCGTCCACCGGCGAGAAAAAACTCTACGGCGAATTCTTGCCGAACGCACAAGGCGAAGATGTCGTCTCCGGCAGCCGCACGCCGTTCAGCATCGCCGAGCTCGACAAGCGCAGTCCGAAACTGTTCAAGCAGTTCCTCGAGATCGCGGCGACGCTTGAGAAGCACTACCACGACATGCAGGACATCGAGTTCACGGTCGAGCGCGGCAAGCTCTATATTTTGCAGTGCCGCTCGGGCAAGCGCAGCGCCGCCGCCGCGATCCAAATCGCCGCCGACATGGTCAAGGAACATCACATCACGCGCGACGAGGCGGTGATGCGGATCGACCCCGGATCCATCCAGGCGCTGCTGCACGCACAACTCGACGACAAGGTCAAAGTCAAACCGGCCACTCGCGGACTGAACGCCGCACCCGGTGCTGCGACCGGCGTGGTCGCCTTCGAGCCTGATGAAGCGGTTGAACTCAAGCGCCAGAACAAACGCTGCGTGCTCGTGCGGCCCATGACGACGCCGGACGATGTGCACGGCATGATCGCGGCCGAGGGCATACTGACATCGCAGGGCGGGGCGACTTCGCACGCCGCCGTTGTGGCACGCGGGATGGGCAAGCCGGCGGTGGTGGGCTGCGAGGCCATCCTCATCGACTTGCGCGCGCGCCAGTTCACGATCAAAGGCACGAACACGGTCGTGAAGGCCGGCGATCCGATCACGATCGACGGAACGACCGGTTACGTGTATCTCGAAGAGATGCCGATGCAGGCCGCGCGGATCTCGCCGCAGTTCCAGCATATCTTGACCTGGGCCGATGAATACAAGCGGCTCGGTGTGTGGGCGAACGCCGACACGCCCGAAGACGCACAAAAGGCGCGCGATTTCGGCGCCGAAGGCATCGGGCTCTGCCGCACCGAGCACATGTTCATGCAGCAAGAGCGGTTGCCCGTCGTGCAAGAGATGATCATGGCGGAGACGCCGGATTCGCGCCGTAAATGCCTCGAGCAGCTGCTGCCGATGCAGCGC
>Ga0070735_10000148_pt1 | contig 87063 bp, 80 predicted proteins | sample Coa_R1_FD_66443 | JGI IMG/M metagenome (GOLD analysis project Ga0070735, IMG submission 66443) | Surface soil microbial communities from Centralia Pennsylvania, which are recovering from an underground coalmine fire - Coalmine... | ecosystem: Environmental > Terrestrial > Soil > Unclassified ...
GCTCTTAGATCTACCAGATCCCGCCATGGGCAGGCGGTTTCACGTCCCGTTATCTCTTTCGATTCCTCGCAATCCGCTATTTGATCCCGGTGCCGTTTTCGGGTAATCTGCAATTACACCGGAAAGGAGGTGGTCGAATGACAAGTTCTGATTGTAGTAACTGTAGTGGGAGTCTAAGACCAGGTGAGGTGGCTGAGACTTAGAGCTGGTTGCTCTAAGCGGGACGTCCCAGGCTTTAGCCGAGGGAAGTTACAGCCCGCACACTAACCGGTGAGTAGGATTGCATCCGCCCGGCGTCAGGTCGCGCCGGGACCCGGAGTATGCCGTGAGAGGCCACGTAGAGTGACCACCTCTTGGTCAATCCCAAACAGTCCACCGGGCGGCCCGCGCCAACATGGCGCGGGCCGTTCTGTTTTCAGAGAAGCCGACATTAGTTTTCCAGTCCCGCTCCTTCAAGGTAGCAACCCCTCACATCCGCCCGTGACGCCTGACACTGTCAGAAGATCCCCACGCCGATAACATCTCAAGGGAGGCTTCTAATGAGAGTTCTGAAGATCATAACGTTGTTATTTGCTGTAATGCTGAGTGTGGTCTGCGTCCAGGCCAGACAGAATAAGTTCGGTGTGGCGGACGTGCGCCAAGTCACGCTTACAGCTCCCACTCGAATCGGTGATGTGCTTTTGCCGGAGGGCAGGTACCAGGTTCGGCATGTGATGGAAGGTGAAAACCACATCATGTTCTTTAAGCAACTCGATACGCCCAAGCCAGCCGAAGCTCGTGTGAAGTGCAATCTCGTCTCGCTCCAGGCCAAAGCCCAACGTAGCGAAATCACCTACTCGCTCAATGCCTCGAACGAGAGGGTATTGCGGTCACTCACCTTCGGGGGAGACTCCGCGCAGCACGTTTTTTAACAGCACGGTTCGTACGGCAGTCAAACGCTAAAGGCGGCCCATGCAAAACATTGCGCGGGCCGTTCTGTTTTCCGAACAACGCCTGTTTTTGGGTCAAAGCCTCATTTCCCACCGTATAATGCCTTACCAGTAGTTATTCCGGACTTGCGGGTCCCCAACGTCTTTCCATTGAGGTGCACAGATGAAACGGGTGCCGGCGTTGTTCATGGTTCTGTTCATCTCCGTCCCCTCCTTTTCTCAAGATGTTCAAGTAAGACAAGCTGCGGTGCTTCTACTCGAGAAAGCCGATGCCGCCACTACCCCAGTGCGTCTCCCAAATCTCGAGCGCACTGATACATTTCGCGTGTTCAGCAATTCAGGCGTAATAGAAGGCACGTTCACGCGCACAGTCATTCAGGGGACTGGCCGCCGCGAAGAGACTACCTTCGGCGATTACCACGTCCTTGACGTCATCACCGGTCCCAACCTTGCGACCGTCCGCAACAAGGAATTGCCGCCGCCCGAAGTCATCACGTTGATGCGCATTACGCCAATTTTTCACGTGCGTTTCGATCACTCCGACGTTATTCGCGGCATCACGAATCGGGAAGTGAACGGTCACGTCGCTCGTTGCATTGAATTCGACACCGTTAACGGGCAAAAGACGGAAGCCAACGAGATTTGCATCGATGCCAGCAACAACACGTTGCTCTTGCAAAAGATGGGAGATGAACTGATCGAATACGCAGAGTATTTCCCCTTCGCGCAGGCGCTGCTTCCCGGTCGAATCGACTATTCGTTCGATGGTGCGCGCAAAATGGAGATCACACAGGTGATGGAGGCTATCAGTGAGACAACGCCAAACGTTCTCGTTGCGCCGCCGAATGCCGATCTGCGTCAAGCCTGCAAGACCTGGCGCCGTCCCTTTGGGACATACATGCCGCAACCTAAACCGGGGAATGGTGGAACCAACGTTGATGTAGTGGTCAGGGGAAGAATCCTCGAGGACGGTAAGATTCACGACGCGGAAGTGCAGAGTTCAACTCGGCCCGATCTGAATAATGAAGCTCTGGCCCTGATTCAACAGTGGGTTTTCACGCCGGGTTTGTGCAATGACCGGCCCGGCCCGTTTGAAGCGCTTTACGCTTTGCACTTCCAGGGAAGGTAGGCGCGGCTCCAATTCTCGGCTCAATCGCTATCGGTCTTTTCAAATCCCAACCGAATAACTTCCGCCGTATCTTTTGCCAAGGGCAGTGCCTCCGCCTCGCTGCGAGTGAACCACCGCGCATCCACCGCATCGCCTGCCGGAACCGGCTCTCCCGAGACCTGCCGGCATAAGAAGTCGATCAGCACATAGTGATAAAGCGTACGCTCGTCGGCATCCCGCACAACGCGGTCGTATACCCCCAATAAATCGGTCGGTTCGACCACTAACCCCGTCTCCTCGAGAGCCTCGCGCTTCGCCGCTTCGCGCAGCGTCTCGCCAACCTCCAGCACGCCGCCGGGAATCGACCACTCGCCCTCCAACGGTGGATGGCCGCGTTTCACCAACACCACCCGGTCCTGATTGATAATGATTGCTCCCACCCCTACCAGTGGCTGATCGGGATACTCGCGTTTCATGACGAAGCGATTCTAAAGCAACTTTTCCCCGGCTAAGTCTCTCTTATGTTTAAATTAAGTCGCCTATGGCACTCGAAGAATACAAACGCAAGCGGCGCTTCGAGGAAACTCCGGAGCCGCCTCCCAAACTCGAGAAGAAATCCAAGCATCGTTTTGTGGTGCAGAAACACCGCGCCACGCGATTGCACTACGATTTCCGGCTCGAAATGGAAGGCGTACTGAAATCATGGGCCGTACCCAAAGGCCCATCACTCGATCCCGCCGACAAGCGTCTGGCCATGCAGGTCGAGGATCACCCGGTTTCATACTTTGATTTCGAAGGCACGATTCCCGAAGGGAATTACGGAGCAGGCGCGGTGATGGTCTGGGACGTCGGCACATGGGAGCCGCTGTCACCAAAGATGGTCGATGGCAAGTATCTCCCCGGAACCGACGCCGAAGCCGGCGAAATGCTGAAAAGTGGTGACCTGAAAATTCGTCTCCATGGCAAGAAACTGAACGGCGATTTCGCTCTGATCCGCATGAAGTCGCGCCGGCCGGGAAGCAAAGGGACCGAGTGGCTTCTGATCAAGAAGCACGATGACGACGTTGTCGAAGGCTATAACATCGACGAGTACGACTCTTCTGCTCTGAGCAAGAAAACCATGGCCCAGATCGCCGGAGATGAAGAAGGAGCCGAATGGACCAGTAGCCGCCCAGCCTCGCGAGGCAAACTCAAAGCCCCATGGTTGGCCGACACTTTGGCTAGGCTCGACAAGAAAAAAGCGAAATCAGTCACGGCTGAGAGCGCCGAACCACCCAAGAAGCCAAAAGCAAAAAAAAAAGCTCGGGTGAGATAATCACCTCGGCTGCAGTTCCGGCGAAAAAAGTTTCAAAGTCGATCTCTGCGAACTCGTCGGTAGCGAATCTAAAGGGTCTTGTCGTCCGCCCGATACCCACTCGTATTACCCCGATGCTCGCAACCCCGATCGACGAGCCTTTCAACAATCCTGAGTGGCTTTTCGAAATCAAATGGGACGGTTATCGTGCAATTTGTTTCATCGAGAAGGGCAGAATTCGCCTGGTCTCGCGCAACCATAACGACTTTACTGCGCAGTTTCCAGAGCTCCATGCACTTCCGGAATTCGTCAAAGCGGATACGGCTGTACTGGACGGAGAGATAGTTGCACTCGACGATCAAGGCCGTTCTTCGTTTAGCCTGATGCAGCAGCGGACCGGATTTCGTGCTCATGGACGCCGCACGGCCGGCCGCTCCGATCTGGCCATTTCGTACTACGTTTTCGATTTGATTTATGTCGATGGCTACGATTTGCGTCGCGTTTCGCTCGAAGACCGCAAGCAGGTTCTGTCCGGGATCATCAACAGCAACGAAATTGTTCACTTCTCTGAACATTTTCCTGAACACGGCCTTGCATTGTTCGACGCCGCGAAAAAACAGGGCCTTGAAGGTATCCTCGCCAAACGGCGCGGAAGTTGTTACGAAGAGCGACGCAGCCGGGAGTGGCTCAAGATCAAGATCACCCAGACCATTGACTGCGTCATCGGAGGCTATACCGATCCCGAAGGCAGCCGGACGTATTTTGGCTCTTTGGTTTTAGGTCTGTACAACGAGAAAAATCAACTCATACACGTAGGACAGGCAGGCACCGGCTTCGACCACGCAATGCTCAAGCAGGTGTCTCAGTTGCTCAAACCGCTGGAGACAAAAAGCAATCCGTTTTACGGAGCTGTCGACGCCCGCCACGTGCACTGGGTCAAACCCGAACGAGTGACCGAAATTAAGTTCACGGAATGGACCCATGAAACCACCGAAGGTGGGCTCAAGTTACGCGCTCCCGTGTTTTTGCGTTTGCGAGACGACAAAAAACCTGAAGAATGCACACTGTTAGGCCAACTTCCAGAGCTGAAAGTCTAAGAATTAGAAACTAGAACTAGAAACTTTATTTGATATCTTTCATCGGCAACATCGATCCGTAATCACGCCCCGACGGTTCCACGGCCCGAACTACGAGCCCATCAAACGCCTCACGGAACTCGGGATATTTCGCAACCAAAGCTCTCATCAGGGCCGAATTGTCCTGGAAGGTTTTGCCGGAATCAGACACGTCGGCCGATTGATATTTCACCACCAGATCGAGCTCTTGTCCGACCGGCAGGGGAAACGTCGCAATCAGTTTGTACGTCTTGGCGCCAGCGGGAAGATCGACAGCATTTCCCTCCGTCGGCAAGTCTTTTGGCTTGACCGTCTGCGCGTCATCATAGAGTTGGTCCGTCATTTTTGTGTACATGAACGGCACAGGTACAATTAACTCCCGGGCCTCCAGATAATAGAACCACGCCGCATGAGTATTTCCCTTCGCTTTGAACGCAGCGGCTTTGTCGGCAAACCACTTTCCGTCGTGACCCGCGACTTGTGGGTTCTTTACATACATGCCGCCCAGTTTCCAATCTGCTCCGAGCAGTTCCAGTACGAATGAGACTGTACGCGGACTTTTGCTGCCAGAAATGTCCAGCGTAACGACGCCATAACTCCCTGGCCCAAGATTCGGGATTACAAACTCGGAGCTATTAGCCGTTTGCCCATTGGCTCCAAAAACGCCGCAAAGAAACTCCGCACTTTTCAGCGGTGCGCTGCCTTCGACCTTGAGTAACGCTGGTGGTCGCGGTGCCGCCTGACCCCCGGCGAGGTCTGCTTGATTCTCCTTCACTGCACTTTCAATTCCCGAAAAGTCGGATGCTAACGACGGGATGGCATTTTGTTTCAGGGCAGCAGCGTCGCCACGGGACGCCATGTCGAAGTAGCGTTTCGCACTGCTTTCCATTGCCGTTCGAGTGGGTTGGTCTATGTCACCCGCGGTGTAACAGGTTTGAGCTTCCGCTTTCAAAGCAGGAAAGATCATCAAGAACCCGCACAAGGCAGATGGGAGGCATAACTTCTCTAGATTTTTCATAGGTGCGGAGCCGACTCTAAATTCACTTTTTCGATGCTGCTCTGAACTTTCGCGCTGCAAGAAGAAGTCCACATACAGGTACGAAACAGTTTACCTTTGTCAAAATTTTCCAAGCCTGCTTCCTAGGCCGTGCCAAGGGGGGCTATAGCCCCCTCTGGGCCATGCGCTTCGGTTATCTCCCATCACTTCGCCAATCTTCCTACACTAAAATTTGTGCCGCCGTCAGTGGACTGCTTGTAAGTAATTGAATCATAAGACTTTCCACTGATACGCCCCCGGTTGAGGCAGTCCGACGTGAGCCAACACGCGAGAGGCGAATTCCTGCGCCATGACATCCAAGTCGGTTGGGAGGTTGTAGAACGCAGGAATCAGGGGGAAAACGGTCGCTCCTGCGTCAGCGGCCCGAAACATATTGCGAATGTGGATTTTGCTAAGAGGGGTTTCGCGCACGCATAACACCAACGGGCGCTTTTCTTTCAGGCAGACGTCGCCCGCCCGTTCGATGAGGCGTTCGGCGATTCCGTTGGCAATGCGCGCAAGCGTTCCCATGCTGCATGGAATGACCACCATGGCATCCGACGGGTATGAGCCGCTGGCGACGTTGGCTCCGATATCGGCGTTGGCCTGTTCATGAATTTTTTTGCTGGCTTTGCCGATGATTTGTTGCACCAGCCGGCTGCGGCCGCGAAGTTGGAGTTCTTCGGCGAGTACACGCAAGCCACTGTCGGAGGCGATGAAATTGACGGTGTGAACTCGCTCATCGCGTTCTACGGCAAGCAGAAAGTGTTTCAGGAATAAAGAGCCACTGGCTCCGGTTGTAGCAACAGTGAGGTTTTGCGGTGGCTGGTTTGGCAATCTGGCTCCTGAACCAGTGAGCATAGGGAGCAAGCGGAGCCAAGTCAAGAAGCGTCGTTAATGGCGAGCACTTCCACTCTCGGATTACGTCGTAATGTGGCGCAACTGCACGCGCTGGCCGGTGTGCAAAAACAGGTCCGCGCCACCGATTCCAGCGGACGTCAGAAATATCTGCGTGACTTCAAACAGGCTTTCCGTACTTACGAATCCATTCTCGCTCCCCAGGAGCTATCCCAGATCGTCAACGCCGCTGACATACTTCTGATCGGCGACTATCACGCTCTTCCTGCGTCCCAGCGCTTTGCCACATCTCTGCTCGAAGAGCGGATCCAACCCGGAGACCGTCCTGTCGTCCTCGGTTTGGAAACGATATTCTTCCGCCACCAGCACATTCTTGATGCCTGGTGGAGACGTGAGATCGATGAAGGCGAATTGCGCGAACGCGTCCGTTTTGACGTTGACTGGGGATACGACTGGACTCCCTTCTACGAACTCCTGTTGACGGCGCGCGATCACGCTGAGGGTATCTACGGGCTCGACTGCATGCCCCGCGAGGACCTTCGCAAGATCGGCGCTCGAGACCGTCACGCAGTGGATAAAATTGCCGAGATCCGCGAGCGCCATCCTCACGCCGTAATCATGGTGCTGTTCGGTGAGTCGCATTTCGCGCCGAGTCATCTTCCTCGCCTTTTAACGCAGAAGTTGCCCTCGCAGAAGATCCTGACGGTGTTGCAAAACGTTGATGACTTGTACTGGAATGCAACGGCTGAGCCCGGGGACCGCGTTGCAGCGGTCCGAGTGAACCCTGATGTTGTTTGCATCTTTAACTCAACCCCTCTCGAAAAATACGAAAGCTACCGGCTTTACCTCTCCCGTTGCCAGGGAGATGGAAATCCCGATCTCGTTCCGACGATCTACAACCTGATCGACAGCCTGGTCTGTTTCCTCGATATCAATCGGTACTCGTCGCACAACGGGACACAGCCCAAATTCCTGGTCGATCTCTTGCCCGAGGTCTTGAGTGGCGCCTCCGACGCCCGCCTGCGGCAATTGTTGCTGAGAGCAGAAGCCGATCCGAACCGAATTGAAAACATGCTGCAACGGGTCGAAGCCCGGGGTTCGGTGTATTTGCCGGCGATTAATGCTATACACATCCGCGAATTCCAGATGGTTTATGCGGCCGAGGAAGCGGCACGCTTCCTCCACCATGCTTGCCGCGGGTTGCCCTTACGACGGAATGGCCGGTCGCCCTCGTCAGCCGGACGCACCGACCGTTTTTACATTCGCGTAGTGGAAAACGCTCTGGCCTATTTCGGCTCCAGGGCTCTGTACCCTGCGCGATCCGAAGCAGAGCCGGCTTCCTCCACGTTTTCGCGCAGGGTCCTCGCAAGGTTCGAGAAGGACGCGCTGCAAGCGGATCGCGCGCAATTCGATGCCATCGCGCAAAGGCTCGGATACTCGCTCGGCAGCCAGCTCTATGACGCCTACCTCCGCGGCTCGGTCAGCCGCACCGCGCTTCGCCATCTTTTCCTCGCCGACCTGGATGAGCCCGGCAAAGCTGCCTTGGTCTGCGCCGAAATCACCCGCAAGTTTCGGCACACCCGGAAAAAACCTGTTGCCTCGGTAACCAGTTAACCGGAGTGCTAATCTAGAACCTCGCCAAATCGCGACCGTCACGTGCGCTCTTGAACTCTGACTCGATCCGAAAACTACTCCATCAAGTGAGGGATGGAAAACTCTCTCCCGATGAGGCGGTTGCTCGCCTGCGACATCTGCCATTTGAGGACCTCGAATTTGCCAAAATCGATCACCACCGCGCACTCCGGGTCGGCATGCCAGAGGTTATCTTCGGAGAAGGGAAGACTCCCGCGCGGATGGCGGCGATCTTTGAACGCTTGGCCGAGCATGGCGGCAATCTTCTCGCCACGCGAGCCACCAAAGAGCAGTTCGCTGTCGTAAAGAAGAAAGTCAGGAAGGCAGAGTATCGTGAACTGGCCCGAGCAATTGTTTTGCAGCGCGACAACAAGAAGTTCGGGAAGGGAACGATCACCGTTGTTTCGGCGGGCACGAGTGACATACCGGTTGCCGAAGAGGCGGTCGTTACCGCTGAAGTGATGGGTAATGACGTCGAGCATCTTTATGACGTCGGCGTGGCGGGCATCCATCGCCTTTTCGCGCATCGGAAATCGCTCTCCAAGGCGCGAGTCATCATCGTCTGCGCCGGCATGGAAGGCGCCCTGCCCAGCGTCGTCGGCGGCCTGGTTGGCGTTCCTGTTATCGCCGTGCCGACCAGCATCGGCTACGGTGCCGCATTTAAAGGACTCGCGGCCCTGCTCGGCATGATGAATTCCTGCGCGTCCAACGTCACTGTCGTGAACATCGACAACGGATTCGGAGCAGGCTACGTGGCATCGTTGATTAACCGCCTGTGAATGCCAAACAAAAAAGGCGCGGATTGCTCCGCGCCTCACCTCCGACCCTACTGCTTATGACTTCTTATCAACCTGCAAGTTGTTCTGTACGCTGAAGGCGCCGAACACCTGATTGGCTCGCATGCCCGCTACCTGCTTGTCCATCTGGGTCGCAACACTTCCGTAAAGTGCAACGTGGCCGTTCTCAACGACGATCCGAATCGGGTACTGCGGATTGATCGCGTAGCGGCTCAGCACTGGATCGTGATAGATCGCTCGCGTTTCAGCCAACCTGATTCGATCATCGAAAATTGACGTTGGCTCAATCCGAATATTGCTTACAACGTCTTTCACTCCAGGCGTGCTGCTTATCGCTGAAAGAGCCGCGTCCCGATCGACATCCAAGCGCACTTCGCCGTTCAAAGTCACCACGCCATCTTGCACTGAGGCGGTGATGAAGTTAAACAGATTGTCATATCCGTACGGGTTGTAATAGACCTTTCGGTTTACCTGCATTGCCAACTCGGCATCCGCTACATCCTTGCCGTCAACCGTGATCAGGTTTCGTACACCCTGTACATTCGCCGCCTTCTTCACCTTCTTGGCCGCATCCAGCTTCTGCTGATACAGATCGACGTTACCCGTCAGCGTGATAATCCCGTCTTCTACGTTCGCCTGCACGCGGCTGAATTCCTTCTTTTGGCTCAGTTGCTGCGTGACCCTGGTCTGAATTGAATTGTCGTAACGGCTCGCACTACTGGTCTGGGCCGCTAACCCGATGCTTGCCAGGCTCAATCCCAAAAACAACCCCACAACTCGAAATATGCCTTTCATTTTCTTCCTCCGATCTCTACAACTATGAACCCTGCTCCTCCGTAAAAGTTTTATTAACCGTCCAGTTAATTCATTGGATGACCCGCATTTACGCTTTGCACGTAAAGATTTGTATCGTTATGCTCGCCTGTTTACATTCGTGGATGCATACGCAATCGCACTGTAAACATGAGCCTTTGACGGGTACAATCACTCATCCAACCCGCGAGCGATGACTTCGCGCGCAAACTGCAGGGAGGCTGCATGACAGATATTCGCTCTTGGGGAACTACCTTGCTGCGAGTCGTCGTAGGCACGGTATTCGTCGCTCACGGCGGTCAGAAGCTTTTTATGGGATTTCACAACGTGGCCGGGTTCCTGAATCAGTTGAATATTCCTTTCCCGACCATCTGTTCCATTCTCCTGACGGTAGCTGAACTCTTTGGAGGTCTGGCAATGATCGCGGGAGTTCTTACTCGCTACGTGGCAGTCGTTCTGGCATTTGATATGGCGGTCGCAATCGTGACCTTCCACATGCACAACGGGTTTTTTATGCCCGACGGGATCGAATACCCTCTTGTCCTGCTCGCGGCTAACCTATTCTTCGTGATCGCTGGGGGCGGGGCGGCCGAGCTGGTGCGATCCTGATCCCCGATTTACTTCTTTCGCTTGGCGGGTTTGCGGTCATTGCCGTTCTTGAACACGCGCGCAAAAATCTTGTTGATGTTCCCCAGTTGGCGCCGTAGATCGAACGCCAGTTCAACCTGCTTTCGTGGAACGCGGTTCGTGATGTTTTTGTCGCCCAGAATCAAATCACGAAAGTTAAGTCCTTCTTTCCACGCGCGCATCGCATGGCTCTGCACCATGCGATAAGCATCTTCCCGACAGACGCCGTTTTCGACCAAATCGAGCAGCAACTGCCCGCTGAATACTAGTCCACCGGTGCTTTCCAGGTTGTATTTCATTCGCTCCGGATACACGAACATGGTGTCGAGCACGTTGGTCGTTTTCTGCAGCACGTAATCAACCAGCGTTGTGGAGTCCGGAAAGATCACCCGCTCAACCGACGAATGCGAGATGTCTCTCTCATGCCACAACGGCACATTCTCGAAGCCCGCCTGGGCATTTGAACGGACCACTCTCGCTAAGCCGCTGATCTGCTCCAGCGTTACCGGATTGCGCTTGTGCGGCATCGCTGATGAGCCTTTTTGCTTTTCGCTGAAAAACTCCTCCGCCTCCCGCACCTCGGTGCGCTGGAGGTGACGAATCTCGGTTGCGATCTTGTCCAGAGTGCTCGCGATCACCGCAAGAGTCGCCAGGTAGTTAGCATGGCGGTCTCGCTGGATTACTTGTGACGAAACGGCCGCCGCCTTCAGCCCCAACCGCGCGCAAATCCTCTCCTCCAGCTCGGGGCTTAGGTGGGCGAAGGTGCCGACCGCGCCAGAAAACTTCCCCACCCTCATCTCCTCGGCCGCGCGTGCGAAACGCTCGATATTTCGCTGCGTTTCCGAGTACCAATTCGCAATCTTGAATCCAAAAGTAATCGGCTCGGCATGGATCCCATGCGTTCGCCCAATCATCGGAGTATCTTTGAATTCCCACGCGCGCCGCTTCAGAACTTCTGACAGTTTTTCCAGGTCTTCAGCAATTACCGCCGATGCTTGTCCGATCAATAAAGCCTGAGCCGTGTCCACTACGTCGTTCGAGGTAAGACCGTAGTGAAACCATCGTGATTCCGGGCCGACAATCTCTGCCACCGCCGTAGTGAACGCAATCACGTCGTGGCGAACTTCGGCCTCGATTTCGTGAATGCGCTGCAGGTTGAAGTCGGCACGCTCGCGAATCGCTTTGGCCGCATTTTTGGGCACCATGCCTGCTGCGGCCAGGGTTTCGGTCGCCGCCACCTCGACCGTCAGCCACGTTCGAAAACGGTTTTCGTCGCTCCAGATGCGGGCCATTTCCGGCCGGGTGTAGCGTGGAATCACAGGTTCACCTCAGTCAAAGTCTTCTTGGAGAGGACTAAGGATTTTAAACGGAGTACAAGCCGCTCTGCCAGTCGGACCGCCGGGGAGGCGGTAGAGGAAGTGGCAAAGCCGGGTCCGTTCCTCCGGGTGTTAAGCGACCATTAACTAATTTATGTCGGCATACGATATAATAATAGTCCGGACACGATATACCTTATTTCTATGGAAAAATTAACCGCGGCCGACTATCAATCTCTGGCGGAGCTTCGTTACCAGATTCGCCGTTTTCTTCGCTTCAGTGAGGACGCGTCTCACAATGCCGGCCTCGAGCCGCGACAACACCAGTTGATGCTGGCGTTGAAAGGCCTGCCGCCCGGCGTGCGTCCACGCATAGGGGAACTGGCTTCACGGATGCAGATTCAACACCACAGTGCCGTTGAACTGGTGAACCGGCTGGAGGCCTCAGGATATGTGAGGCGCCAACGTGCCGAACGAGATCAGCGTGAAGTTTTACTGTCTCTTACCAGTAAGGGCGAAAAGGTCCTGCAGCAGCTTTCACTGCATCATCGCTCCGAGCTCAGCACTCAAGGCCCGGAATTGATCGCCGCCCTGAAGCGGGTGATTCAATCCAATCATTCCAACGGCCAAAAACGTTCGAGGAAATCGTAAGCATGTCCCAACCAATTCTTAAGCCGAATCAGCCACCCGCCACGATTGGCGCGACAGGTGCCCAAGTCGCCGATGTTCGTCAAGCCGAGCCAGCCGAGTTCCGCATGTTTCTCATGTCGATTCTTGCAGCGGCGATCGGTTTGTTAGCCGGCCTGATTGCCTACTTGCTGTATAACCTGATCGGCCTGTTCACGAACATTTTCTTCTACCATCGCTTCGTCGCCGAGTTTCTCAGCCCACGTCACAATCAACTCGGCTGGTGGGTGATTCCGATCCCGGTCATAGGCGGGATCATCGTGGGCTTCATGGCGAAATACGGCAGCCCAAAGATCAAGGGCCACGGCATTCCTGAAGCGATGGAAGCGGTGCTATTCAACCGTAGCCGGATCCAGCCGCGAGTTGCGTTCCTTAAACCAATTTCCGCGGCAATCGCCATCGGTACCGGCGGCCCGTTCGGCGCCGAGGGTCCCATTATTCAAACCGGCGGAGCCGTCGGGTCGCTTGTCGGGCAGGCTTTTCACACTACCGCTTCGGAACGGAAAGTCCTGCTGGCTTGTGGTGCAGCGGCGGGAATGTCGGCTACATTCAATACTCCCATCGCCGGAGTCATCTTGGCGATCGAACTCCTTCTCTTTGAATTCAAGGCCCGCTCTTTTATTCCACTCGTAATCGCCAGCACCCTGGCCACTGCGGTCCACATGCAACTGCTTGGGGCCGGCCCGATGTTCAAGGTCGCGGCCATGGATTTCGGCATACCGCACGCCTTGCCGTTCTACCTGGTTTTGGGGATTGTTTGCGGCCTGGCCGCAGTGGGTTTCAGCAAGCTGCTCTATTGGACCGAAGACCAGTTCGAGAAGCTTCCTGTTGACGAGCTTTGGTGGCCTGCCATTGGAGCACTCGGCCTCGGGATTATCGGCTTTTTTGTTCCGCGCGTCCTCGGTGTCGGCTACGACACTATCGGCGACATTCTGAACGCGAATCTAGCCTGGAAACTTCTTATTGTTGTGATGATCGCGAAGGCGATTGCCCTGGTAATTTCCCTCGGTTCCGGGACATCCGGTGGATTGCTGGCGCCCATGTTCATGTCCAGCGCCGCTTTGGGCGGAGTGTTCGCAATGGGAATGAACAAAGTGTTTCCGTCGGCCAATCTTTCTGCCGGTGCTTTTGCCCTCGTAGCCATGGGCGCTGTCTTCGGTTCTGCTTCCCGCGCGACTTTTGCTTTCATCATTTTCGCATTCGAAATCACACGCGATTACAACTCTGTTTTGCCTCTCATGCTGGTCAGCGTGATTGCCGATGGCATTGCCATGCAGCTGATGCCTCGGGCTTCCATCATGACTGAGAAGCTGACGCGACGCGGCTTGCACATTCACCAGGATTACGAGACCGATGTCTTGCAGCAAATGTCGGTGGCAGAAACCATGGAGAAAGACCTTCCCATCATTCCGGCAGAAATGCTCGTCAGTGAGCTTTCGGACCGCATTGCGCGACACGATCCCGAAATCAGCCGCCATCAGGGCCTGCTTATTCTCGATTCAAACCAGAAACTAGTCGGCATGATCACGCGCGGCGATGTGCTACGTGCTCTCGATAAAGATCTGGCCGGAACCATGACCGTCCTCGACGCGGGCGCTCGCGACTTGATTGTTACTTATCCCGACGAATTGCTGCATGAAGCATCCACAAAGATGCTGCGAAACAACATCGGTCGCTTACCCGTTGTCGATCGTAAGGATCCTACCCACGTAGTAGGCTATTTAGGCCGGCCGGGAATTATGGCAGCCCGCCTGCACCGCCTTGAAGAAGAGCATCTTCGCGAGCCAGGTTGGATCAGGCGGAGAATACGCGTTCCAACGAACTGAGGGCTACTTTGCCTGCGCCTGCTGAATAAGAGGCCGTAATGCTCGGACTGAGACGCCCATCGTGCCGCCGGAGAATCCGTCAAGATATGCGGCGTTAACCCCAATTACTTCGCCGTTTGAATTGAATACAGGGCCGCCGCTCCCTCCGTGCGCCGTGGGGGCATCGTAGATGAGTTTGTCGCCGACCACATCTCCCAGGTGGCCACAAGTGGCGGATGGCCGAATCAGCGATAAAGCCGCCAATTCGCTGGCAGCATTCTGATCATCACGCCGAAACGCCAGTCGGTCGTAAACCGCTGGCGGTGATTTCGCCACCATTCCTAACACACCCATCGGATATCCCACCACTGAGACGAGTTCTCCTGGATTCGGTGCTGCTTCTGCCAGAGGCAAGGGAGCAAGCTGGCTGGTCGCTTTCGGGTCGTCGATCCTCACGACCGCCAAGTCCCCCTCGTCTGACAAAACTACTGGCGTAATTGCGATCGGGGCGGGCATGCCAGGGAAGTATGCCAGCAGCCTCTCAAGCCGCGGCGTGGCTCCCTTCTGAATCAAGACTGCCGAGTCGGGATCCTCATACCAGGGCTCGGCTACATGGCGATTCGTGACTAGCAAGCCGTTCGCAACTACAAATCCCGTTCCTGAAACTCGGGCCCGGAAACTGGGCGAGCGCCCGTCCAATCCGACCCGGTACACTCCGAAGATATAGCAAACCGAATTCCGGTAACGATTCAGCACCATCGATGGCATGGCTTGTTCTTGTTTGAGTTGCTGAACTTCGCGAGAAAGCTTTTGTACCTGCTGCTGGAGTTCGTGATTGGCGCTGGCAGGGTAATATCGGGCTACAAAGCAAAGGGTGCAGACAAAAAACACGCCCAACACGCCTTGTAGGGTTCGCTGCCACGCACTACAGACTGGTTCTTCCTGAGATACTGAGCCGTTCTCTGCCATGGGTCAAGCGGGCTCCACAGGCGAGATCAGCGGGGACTACTGCTCGGCCGGGCTAACGCTGTGGACTTCATTCTCTCGCCGGAACGGTTGGTTTCCGAGGGTACTAAAGGGGATGGCCTGATGGTGTTGCTCACTACACCTTGACTCCGAGCCGCCTTCCCATCTCCTTGTAGAGAAAGCCTTCGCCTTGACGATAAGGCTGTACCCATTCGCCATCAATGACGAATTGTGGAATCGCCCGCTTGCCAGTTTTCCTGACAACCTCGTCTGCTGCACCCGGCGTGGTCTCAATATCGATTTCTTTAAAGGGGATTTTGTGTTCGCGAAGAAAGCGCTTCGCCTCGCGGCAGTCAGGGCACCAGAATGCGGAGTAAACTGTCACTTCCATGGTTGTGTTCGTCTATCACTACTAGCCTTCCATCACCTTCAAGTTGGGGCTTAGCATCAATTTCGGCTGCGTCACCTTCTGGACGTCATGCGGCTTTAGCCCGGGAGCAATTTCCTCCAGTACCAGACCCGTGGGGCTTACCTGAATCAACGCCATATCGGTGACGATGGTGTCCACCACGCGCATCCCGGTTAGAGGCAGGGTACATCGGTGCAGGATCTTGGGATGGCCTTCGCGCGTACAGTGCTCCATCGCAACAACGACTCGTCGCGCTCCCGCTACCAGATCCATTGCGCCGCCCATCCCTTTCACCATCTTGCCCGGGACCATCCAGTTGGCCAGATTGCCTTCTTCGTCCACTTCCATGGCACCCAATACGCTCAGGTCGATGTGCCCACCCCGAATCATGGCAAACGAATCTGCACTTGAAAAATAAGCTGTTCCCTTGATTTCGGTCACAGTTTCCTTGCCTGCGTTGATCAGATCGGCATCTTCGCGTCCTTCGACCGGGAAGGGCCCGATACCCAGCATCCCGTTCTCACTCTGCAGGATCACATCCATACCAGCCGGCACGTGGTTTGCGACGAGGGTCGGCATGCCGATTCCCAGGTTTACATAAAAACCATCGCGCAGTTCGCGAGCAATGCGCTTCACGATGCGCTCGCGCTTCTCGATATCTTTGCTGGGCTTGGTGGTCGTCATCGTCGTTGTTCTCGGTACTCGGTACTAGGTACTAGCTGCTGCCCGTACTGTTCTTCTCTCAATCCGCTTCTCGTATTTCTCGCCTTGAAAAATTCGGTTCACGAAGACGCTTGGCGTGTGGACCATATCCGGTTCCAGTTCTCCCGGATCCACCAGATGCTCCACTTCAGCGATTGTTACCTTCGCCGCTGTTGCCATCATCGGATTGAAGTTACGAGCTGTTTTCCGATAAACGAGATTCCCCCATTTATCGCCCTGCGACGCTTTTACCAGCGCGAAGTCGGCTTTCAACGCATGTTCCATCACGTAGATGCGCCCGTCGAATTCTCGCGTCTCCTTGTTTTCCGCGACCACGGTTCCGACGCCGGTAGGAGTGAAGAAGGCAGGAATCCCGGCGCCTCCCGCACGAATACGCTCGGAAAACGTTCCTTGTGGCACAAGTTCTAACTCGATCTTGCCTTGAAGAATCATCTGTTCCAGCAGTTTGTTTTCTCCGATGTAGGTGCCGATGTGCTTTCGAATCTGCCCCGCCGCCAGCAGCAGCCCGATTCCAAATCCGTCCACTCCGGCATTGTTACTGATCGTGGTGAGGTTCTTTACGCCCTTGCGCACGACCGCGCGAATCAGATTTTCGGGGATGCCGCACAGGCCGAATCCGCCGACCATGAGCGACGCTCCATCAAACACATCGCGAACAGCTTCGTCGGCATTGGCCACAACTTTGTTCATAAGGCAAGAATTCTAAATGAAATCGATGATCATTGATTATTCAGCATCCGCGTGGGATCCGCGGCGAATTATGTCTTCGGCGGCGCCAACTTCCTCAACTTATGTGCCTCTTCGAATTCTTGCGCCAATTGACCGGTGTCGAGATTCTCGCGAATATGCGCCAGTCGTTGTTCCAGCTTCAACAGAACATGCTGCAGATTCTTCTTGTTCGTGATCGCGATGTCGCGCCACATGGAATAAGGACTCCCAGAAATCCTGGTCATCTCACGCAAAGCTCGCCCCCCGGCTTCCAGCAGGGGCGCATCCGGGCCGTATTCCTCGACCATTGCTGCCGCCAACGCCGTGGAGATCATCTGCGGCAGATGGCTGATCCACGCGCACAATAAATCGTGCTCTTCAGGATCAATGCGAGCCACGCGCGCTCCCATCTTTTCGATCCAGTACAACAGTTCGCCGCAGATTCCTTGATCCAGATTTTGCCCTCGGGCAGGAGTTACAAACCATGCCGAACCCTGAAACAGCGTTGCGTCGGCAAAGTCCACTCCCGATTGCTCTTTGCCCGCCATCGGGTGTCCACCCAGAAACCGCTGGCCGATCTGAGCTCCAAACACCTTCTTGGCGCACGCGACGATTTGCTGTTTTGTACTGCCGACGTCGGTGAGCAGCGTGTCGGCCGACGTAGCTGGACCAAGACGCGTAACCAGATCAACGATGCCGGCAACTGGAGCTGCCAGCAGCACCAATTGGCTGCCGCGAATGGCCTCAAACGGATGATGGTATCCCGCCTCAATAGCGCCCCGCATCGTCGCTCGCTCCAGCACCGCTGGTCGGTCGCAGCCCACGATTCTCCCAGTGAAGCCGTGCTTGCGCATGCCGAGCGCAAATGAGCCGCCGACAAGCCCAGTTCCGAAGATGGTGACTTGGCGAATGGACACGGGGACCTATGCAGAGAAAAAGAATTGTAACCGACAGGTAGGGACAACGGGTGCGCCATGTCCCGGGAGCGGTTGCGCGAGCTAATCTGAGATCGCCGCCGCCCGGAGGCTTAGCCTTTCAACAAACTGTTCAGATCATCTGGATGAACGGCATGGGTCAGCGCTTCTTCACGCTCGACCAAGCCATGGTTCACCAACTGCACCAACGACTCTTCCAGCGTGAATGATCCCTTGTTTTTCGTGATGGTGATTTCCTGGTGCAGGTGCTGTAAGGCATTGCGGCGAATATGCTGTCTCGCCCCATAGCCCACCATCAACAACTCCGCTGCAGGTACTCGTCCACCGTTCTTGTTCGGCAACAAAGTCTGGACCAGGACCGCAGCCAACCCCATCGCCAGTTCCTGCCGAATCGTGTGTTGCCTCTCCAGTGGAAATGAATCCGACACTCGCGACACCGTCGAAGGAACATCAGTGGTGTGCAACGTCGAGAAAACCAGATGGCCTGTCTCCGCCGCGGCCACAGCGATCCTCATCGTCTCCGGATCGCGCATCTCGCCGACCACGATAATGTCCGGAGCCTGCCGCAATGCCGCGCGCAGTGCCGTAGGGAAGTCAGGCGCGTCTACGCCGATTTCTACCTGTTCCACGACGCTCTTGATGTGCACGTGCTCGTATTCGACCGGATCTTCGATCGTGATGATGTGCCGGGCTTCGTGTCGATTGATTTCATCGATCAAAGCCGCCAGAGTAGTGGATTTTCCTGAACCCGTGGCTCCTCCCAGCAGCACCAGCCCGCGCTTCAGCCGCGCCAACGATTCCACGGCCGCTGGCAGATGAAGCTCACGAATATTTGGCAGCTTTGCCGGTAGGGCTCGAATTGCAGCGGCTGCGACGCCGCGCTCATGGTGAAGGTTGATGCGGAAGCGGCCGACTCCCTCAATTCGATAAGAAGAATCGCCAATACGACTCTCGCGGTACGATTGCAGAGCATGTTGCGTCAGCGCGGGAAGCACGGCAGCTTCAATCTCCAGCCCTTCCAGCGGAACATCGTCAATCTTGTGCACTTCGCCTTCGAAGCGAATCGATGCCGGAGCACGCGGAATCAGCAACAGATCACTGCCGCCACGTTCGACCAATGTCTTTAACCAATTGTCGAGCCGTCCACTCGAACCCAATGTCTCTGGCTCCTCATAATTCCGTGCCTGCGCAAACTCACTTACTTTCGCCATGAATCACCATGTGTGAGGAACGACCTGACTAGGCAATCTTGCGGCCGACCGCCGGCGCAATCATCCGCAACTGATCCATCAATTCGGAAAATTGTTGCGGGTACAGCGACTGCGCTCCATCAGAAAGCGCCTTGTCGGGATCGTGATGAACTTCTATCAGCAACGCATCGGCCCCTGCTGCCAGCGATGCCCGCGCCATGGGCGCCACCTTGTCCCGCCGGCCCGTTCCGTGCGACGGATCAGAAGCAATTGGCAGATGCGACAGCTTGTGGATGATTGGGATGGCGGAAATGTCCAACGTGTTGCGCGTGTAAGTCTCAAATGTACGAATGCCGCGCTCGCACAACATGACCTGGTAATTGCCACCGGCCATGATGTATTCAGCCGAGAGAAGCAACTCCTCCAGCGTCGCGGCAATCCCGCGCTTCAGCAATACGGGTTTCTTAACTTTGCCCAACTCGCGCAACAAGTTGAAATTCTGCATATTGCGCGCGCCGACTTGCAGAATATCGACGTATTCCATCATGGGAGCGATCTGCGAGATTTCCATCACCTCGCTGATGACCAGCAACCCGTATCGGCTGCCCGCCTCCCGCAACAGTTTCAACGCGTCAAGACCGAGGCCCTGAAACGAATAGGGAGAACTCCGTGGTTTGAATGCGCCACCTCGCAACGCCCGAGCCCCAGCTTTCGCAACCTGCTCGGCTACTGTAAAAAGCTGTTCTTTCGACTCGACGGAGCAGGGTCCCGCCATGACCATCACTTCCTCACCGCCGAGCTTTAATCCATTTGCGAATTCGATAATCGTGCCCTGCGGCCGGAAAGCCTTGCCCGCAAGCTTATACGGCGCGCTGATGCGGTGAACTTCCTGTACACCGCTGAGAACCTCCAAATTGCGGGTGTCGAAATCAGTCCGCGCACCGACTGCCGCAACCACCGTCTGCCGCGCTCCGGTCGAGCGGTGCACAGAAAAGCCCATCCCGACAAGGTGTTCGATCACCTTCTGGATCTGCTCTTCCGACGCCGATTCTTGCATTGCAACGATCATGATTGTAGGGTGCTGGCTGCTAGCTAAAACGAATGTTCCAGATGCTGAAAGCTAGGATCCGCCTCTAGTCATTGACTTCCGAGTCCAATTCCGTATCGCCGGTCGCCGTCGCAGTTTTCTGGCCCATTTCTTCCTGTTGAATCTGGCGCATGATGTCCATCAGTCGTTCATAAATATTCAAGACGTCATGGTCGCTCAGAGGGCCCGGGTTGGCCCGCCGAACATTGTCGAATACGGCCTGTTCGCGATCCGGTTCATATATGGGCATCCCCAGGCCACGTTTCAGTCTCCCGATTTCGTGAGCCGCCCGGGCGCGCTGGCTAAGCAGTTCCACCAGTTGCCGATCAAGTTCGTCGATTTTCTTGCGCCAATCTGCGATATCCATATCAAGTAGCTAGAAGCGAGCACCTAGTAGCTCGCCTACAAATTTTCCCACACACCGTGCTTCTTTGCCCGGGTTACCTTCGATGATTTCCACCAAGGCGCTTCCCACCACGCCTGCGTCGGCAAATTTTCCTATTTCCGCGAACTGCTCAGGAGTCGAAATTCCAAATCCAACCGCAACTGGCAGTTTTGTGTGACGCCGTATGCGCTTCACTAATTGTTGCGCATCCTGCGAAATTTGTTGTCTCTTGCCTGTCACGCCAGTTCTTGACACGGCGTAAACGAATCCAGTCGAGACCTTAGCGATGGACTTCAACCGCTCATCGCTGCTTGTCGGCGCTGCTAGAAAAATCGTCGACAGATCGCGTTCCCGCATCTCTCGCAGATAATCCGACGCCTCTTCCACTGGCAGATCCGTCACCAATGCTCCATCAACCCCCGCATTCGCTGCCTCTGCACTGAACCTGCCCAAACCCATGCGCAAGATCGGATTGAGGTACGAAAAGATGATCACTCCAGCCTGCGATTGCCGCCGAATTTCTTTCGCCAGTTGAATCACGTCCTCGAGCGTCGTATGTTTCGCAAGTGCTCGCTGACTCGCTCTCTGAATAACTGGCCCATCCGCCAGCGGATCACTAAACGGAACCCCCAATTCCACCACGCTCGCCCCCGCCTCGATCGCAGCCAACACGATGTCTTTCGTTGTGCGTAGATCTGGGTCGCCACAGGTGACGTAGGCAATGAGCGACGGCCGCTGGTTGAAAATAAGAGACATTGTGGGAGCAATATTCTAACTGGTCAGTGCCACTCGACGCCCATGTTGTCATCGGTGATGATCAAACGATGTTGTAAGCGTATCCGCAGATTGTCGTTTTCCTCGATTGACGTCGCTTCGCGCCCGGTTAAGTCCTCCGGAATGTTGACGACCTCTTCCAGTTTCTTCAGTTGGCCAGGATCGCTAGCGTCAATTACCCGGGCGCCATCAATCGAATACTGCAGCAGCACGTTTCTCCAACGGATACGATCCAGGATGATCGGCGAATCGCCCACCGCCATGCAGTTGGCAAAGCGGATGCCGTAAGGATAGACGCTCAAGGCAGTTGCCATCACGTCCTCCGAGCCTGTTGTGTTGTAGAAGAGCACTCCACCCGTCTTAAGATGTGGGCGCACGAGTCGCAGAAATTCGGCGGACAACAAATTACTGCTGTGGTTGCGCCAGTGAAACGACGTGTTCATCACGATCACATCGAACTTCTCTTCCGCGTGGTGGACCAGCCATCGCCGGCCGTCATCAACAGCGATTTTCACTTTCGGGTTCGTGAGCAGGCTGGCAACCCCGGGATGATCGCGGATAATTTGCAGATACCCAGGATTGATCTCGACAATGATCAATTCACTAAGTTGCGGATGATTCGCCAGGACCTGCCCCCAGGATCCCGAACCGATGCCGATCATCAGCATTCTTCGAGGAGACTGGTGCACGGCGCTGATGCCAAACGGTCGAATCACTCCATTAACCTCTTGCATCAGATCGGTATTGAACCGACCATCGTAAACGCCTCCCCCAAACACTGTGCCGTTTGGCGTCACACCGATCACTCCGCTACGGTTTTCGACAACCTGTTCAAAGTGCCTGTCTGGATAGCGGTTCTTGAAGAGCAATCGGTCGTACATGGTGCGGGAAATCGGTCGGCTTGCAAGGGCCACTAATACCGCTACGCCGATTGGTGCAAAAATCCAGGATGCCGGTTTTCCACTCCGGCGGAAAACAACAATCGCTGTCAAAACGCCACCAAACAACAAGGAAGACGAAATCTGGAAAATGGAGAAATGGTCCAGCAGAAAAAAACCGCTTACCAGTGTCCCTAGTGTCGATCCCAGAATATTTGCCGCGTACAAATAACTGACCTGCGCTCCCGCTTTATCTGTCGGGCTTATCGAGGTGTGGGCGATCAAGGGGAAGGTTGCACCAAAGAAGGCCGCCGCCAGGCAAACGAGCAGCAGCATGATCTGATAACCGGGACTTCTGCTGTTGAGATTGACAAGCGTAAATTCGAGAGTGGCTAGAGGTATTACTGCGAAAGCAAGGATGCTCGACAGTACAAGCGCCACACCCAAACCGTGTACTGTGACTCGCTTTTCATGGTCTCGCGCATCCCGTTCAACAAATCTCGAACCCAGCGCAACTCCGAAGAGATAGGCGCCCAACAAGCAAGCAAAAACCGGAGCCGTATCCCCCGACGCAAAGGCCAGTACGCGATACCAGATAATCTCGTACGAGAGTGCAGCAAAGCCGGAGAAGGCCGCACAACCAAACGCGAAGGGAAAAGATAACGAACTCGGTGATCTTGGTGCGTTCGGCAAGAGGTTCGGCAGCCTGTTCTCGTATCTCTGTCTGTGCCGTCGGCTGTAAAGCAAGGCCCCTGCGGCTACCAATGCATTAATAGTGGCGGCGAACCGTACCGAACCAGATTGGCCGAGACGTTGCATAAGCCAACCTGCCGCCAAAAAACAGGCGAATCCAGACCCCAGGGTATTGGCGAAATACAGGCCGCCGACTGAGTCGCCTACATTTCGCCGCGAGAGTACCAGGTACTCAACCAGGAGCGGCAAAGTCGCGCCCATGAGCAGTGTGGGTACAAGCACCAGGAGGAAGCTTACGACGCCAGTGACAAACAATGAACGGCTTGCGGTAAAGTCAGCCACCCGATGAAAAAGCCTGAGCGACATCAATCCAAAAGTCGCTGTGGCTAGTTCGGCGGCTGCGAACAGGGTTAGCATCGACAGTCGTTTGCTTCCCGACAGCGTGCCCCCTGCCAGACTGCCCAATCCTAAGCCGAGCATGAAAGCACTGACCACAATTGTGACCGACTGGATGTTAATGCCATAGAGTGCAAACAAGGCGCGTTGCCATACGATCTGGTAGATCAGAGCCGGAAATCCCGAGAAACAGAACAGGACGTGCACCCACGAGATGGAAGATAGCGCATGCTTACTGGCTTGGGTGTTGGACGAGACCGAAGGCGCTGTGCTCAGGTGCAAAGAATCAACCTAGCCTCAGTTCTTCTCGCAGAATTCCAATGTCCTTATCACCGCGCCCGGAAATGTTGACAATCACGATCTGCGATTTCTTCATCTTGGGCGCACGTTTCATTGCTTCGGCCACAGCATGTGCTGACTCCAATGCGGGAATGATCCCTTCAGTTCGCGCCAGGGTCGTACATGCCTCCAAGGCTTCAGTATCCGACGCTCGGGCATACTCCGCGCGTCCGGCTTCTTTCAGCCACGCATGTTCCGGGCCAATCGACGGATAGTCGAGCCCCGCCGATACCGAATGCGTCGTCGCAATCTGACCCGCTTCATCCTGCAGGACGTATGAATACGTCCCTTGCAGCACGCCTGGCGACCCATCGGAAAATCGTGCCGCGTGCAAGCCGAGCCCTTGGCCTCGCCCGCCGGCTTCAACGCCGATTAACTTGACCCGTTTGTCCTTTAGGAATTCATGGAAAATCCCGATGGAATTTGATCCGCCACCCACGCACGCAATAATCGCCGCCGGCAGCTTGCCTTCCGCCTTCATAATCTGCGCCTTGGCCTCGCGCCCAGTCACCTTGTGAAAATCTCGTACCATAGTCGGATAGGGGTGCGCTCCGAGCACGCTACCCAATAGATAATGCGTGGTACGAACATTCGTGACCCAGTCGCGCATCGCTTCGTTTATTGCGTCCTTCAGGGTGCGTGATCCCGAATCCACCCCACGGACTTCGGCTCCGAGCAACCGCATGCGGAAGACATTCAATTCCTGCCGCCGCATGTCCTCGGTTCCCATATACACCACACACTCGAAGCCGAGCAGTGCGCACACCGTCGCCGTCGCTACACCATGCTGTCCGGCTCCCGTTTCCGCGATGATCCGGCGCTTGCCCATCCGCTCAGCGAGCAGTGCCTGTCCCAGGCAGTTGTTAATCTTGTGCGCGCCGGTGTGAAGAAGGTCTTCGCGCTTCAAATAAAGCTTTGCGCCGGCCAACTTTTTAGTCAGACCCTGTGCGAAAAACAGGGGAGTGGGGCGTCCCGCGAAGGTCTTCAGCAGCTCATCAAGGCGTTCTTGAAACTTCCGGTCCCGCTTTGCTTTCTCGTATCCGCGCTCCAATTCTTCAAGCGCCACCATCAACGTCTCAGGAACGTAGCGACCGCCGTATGGGCCAAACCTGCCCGGCACTTGCTTTGTGTTCGTAATGGATGCGGTCGCCATAAATTACTGTGCTTTATCCGCCTCGCGCACGGCTTTAACGAAGGCTCGCAACTTCTGAGGATCTTTCTTTCCTTTCGACGCTTCCACTCCTGTCGACACGTCCACTCCCCACGGCTGGCACAACGTCATGGCGGCCGAAACATTCTCAGAATCCAACCCGCCGGCAACAATCGTTGGAATAAGTTTCTTCATTCCGCGGAGCCATGGGTGGCCTGCGACCCAATCGAAGCGGGTCCCAGTCCCGCCTGGGTTACCCGTTGAGCCGGAATCTATAAGGAGGGCGTACATTGCCTCTAGGTCAGCCGCATCTCCCACCCCGAAAGAACCGGTATCGTTTGGTTTAGGGGCACGCCGGGCGATGATCAATTTCGTCGGGGCCTGTCCCGATTCGACGCAAATTTCATTACGGATGTTCGATGGTTTGGCATGCTCGCAATAGCACTGGACCGCAGTGAGATCGGACTCTTGAACGGTGCGCCGAATTTTTTCCCCCGGCTCGTTCACAAACACTCCCACTTTCTCTACTCTCTCCGGCAACTTCTCGACAATCTCAAGCACCGCTTCGGGCGAAACGTACCTTGGGCTCTTTTCATAGAACACGAATCCTATCGCGTCTGCGCCCGCGTCCACCGCCATCAGCGCGTCATCCAGGTTCGTAATCCCACAGATCTTCACCCACGTCATGATCAGTTTTGGACTCTCGATGGCATTAACTGCTCAGACTCCGCGATAAGTCCACGCAGCGTGTCTCCCGGCGATTCCGCACGCATTAGCGATTCGCCAACTAGAAACGCTTGATATCCCACGCTGCGCAATCCGGCGATATCTGCCCCGGAATGAATTCCACTTTCTGCCACTCGTAATACTTCTTGCGGCATAAAATTCGCCAATCGGAACGCCGTTTGCAAATCGACTTTGAACGTCCGCAGGTCACGACTGTTGACGCCAATCATTTCGCACCCTGCCTGAACTGCTCGCTCTAATTCCCCCTCGTCATGTACTTCGCACAGAACGTCAAGTTCGTACTGCTTCGCCGAACTTGCGAGTCGCTTCAACTCTGCTTGCGTGAGCGCCGCGACAATCAGCAAAATTGCGTCCCCACAATTTGCCCGCGCTTCCAGCACCTGAAGTTCATCGACAATGAAATCCTTCCGCAGGCACGGCAACTTCGTCGCGGCGGAAGCTTTTCGCAAATTCTCCAACGATCCCTGGAAAAAATTCTCATCGGTCAGCACCGACAAGGCTGCGGCCCCGCCGCTTTCCAACTGGCGCGCCAAACGCTCAACCTCGAACTCCGATCGAATCAGCCCGCGCGACGGTGACGCCTTCTTCAGTTCCGTGATAATCGCTGCACCGCTATTCATGCGTAGTGCCCGTTGAAACCCGCGCGGGACGTGGGCTTCCGCCTGCTTCTCCAGGACCTTGCGGTCCACCGAACCCTTGCGTTCAGCGACATCCCGCCGGCTTAGCGCAACAATTTGATCCAAACTCACAGGCATAGCGAATCCGTTGATTATACGAGACCCCCGCCAAAGCCCGTAGCACACGTATTTTGCAATTCCCGGCAACCTCAACCACCCAGAAGACTTGCTGTGCTCGGTCCCTGGGTTTCGATTTCCGTGATCAGAACGTCACAAGCGGAGCGAAAGGCATGAAGAATACAATCACCAACTCGTTGTTGATTCTCGCAATTGCAGGTTTGACGGGCTCAGCCCTCGCACAAGCGCCAGGCGCGTACGATCCGGGTCATCCTCGCGTCAGATGAAATAAGCCAGCGCGAATGAAACCAGCAGGATCGGATCGCGTAGGGCCTCGAGAACGGGACCAGAGCGCAAAGATAGGGAAGCGAAAATTCACAGGCAAGAACGCCAGGACATGCGCGCCAGCGGGGGACACCTCACAGAAGGGGAGCAACGCCAGCTCAATAGAGGGTTAAACCGCACCAGTCGCCAGATTTATCGCGACAAGCGCTAGCCAGTTGCGGCAAAGTTCAGTTCACGACGCGGCAGCTTTCGCTGCGCCGTTTTTTATGCCGACGGCTTTAATGCGAGTTTGGATTTCGCGGATACTTATTGCCCGTGATCTTGTGCAAGATGTCGATAGCAAACTCGCTGGCAACGTTATAAAGGCTTCCAAAACCTGCCTGTTCCAGCACCGCAATCCCGCCTTCCTTCCATTCACTGCGTGGACCGGGCAACCACTGGCTGGAGATCATACCGGCCCCCAGTGATCCCACGTACAAAGGAATCGCGGGACGCAATTCTTGCTCCGTTCTGTTGTACGTCACAAAATTCCTTGCGATTGCATGCCGAGTGCGTGGCCAGAATCCCCGGCAACGGCAAAGGTCGTACCGCGATTCATAGCCCAGCATTCCATTACCCAACGTCTGAAACGTATTGGAGATGACGAAGATTCCATACCGGTTCCCGAATCGTTTGCCGTAGGCTTCCATCCCGCCTCCCCACTGCGACGGACTGTTGCGCGCCTGATCAACTCCAGCGGCAAACATTCTCAACACATACGCGCCCGCAGTAAGAAAGCTCTGGTGATAATAAACATCGAAGCGTTGCTCCGCGGTGAGCGGGTGAAATGGTCCACTCTGAGGAATATAGGGTCCAATGATCCACTCTGCCGGGAGCTGCCGAATGTCTTGTAATGTACTCGACAACTTTCCTGGCTTGTGAAGTTGTTCGCTATTCGCGGCCGTAGTTGTGTCTTGGCCCACGCACAAACCTGCCCCCAGCACAACGCACACTACGACTAGTGTCCGATTCACGCTAGCACAGTACCACACGGGACCGAGCAGTTGTATCAATTCCGTAGCGAATCAGAAGGAGAAAAACCCTTGGCGCTGAGAAAGGACTCGAACTTGACTCGGTTTGTGGCGTGACCATAGAGGGAGGCCGCAGGCGAAATCCTGAGCCAGCGTAGCGAAGTCGAAAAATCTCAAAGCTGGTGCCATCGAAGGGACTCGAACCCCCACACCCTTGCGGGTACATGGACCTGAACCATGCGCGTCTGCCAATTCCGCCACGATGGCAAGTGATCGGACAGCGGCCCAAGCAGGCCGCTTTCAGGAAAGAACTAAACTTAATATTCTACAGAGGCGTTGCTAGGTGTCAACCAACGCGCAATTCGATCACGCGCTCGATTGCTCTGATTCCTCGCTCACAAGAATTGCATCCAATTGCAGAAGTCGCGCTTTGCAATGCAGTGGTGAATAGACCGTGACAGAGCAACCAGGAACGAAATCGAAGCAGCCTTCGGAACAAACTACGCTGCACTTGCGGCGTTTGGCTCACGATCTGAGCAATTCCCTCGAAACGATTTTGCAGGCCGGGTATCTTCTCAGCCAAACCAATCTCGATAGCAATGGCAAGAAGTGGGTGCAACTCATCGACACCGCAACCCAGGACGCAGCCCGCCTCAATCGTGAAATTCGCGACATCTTGAAAGGACAGGCGTAGCTCTGCCGCTGGGACGTCTTATCCCTCCAGCTTTGCGTTCATCGTGATGTTCGCTTTTAGTACCTTCGATACCGGGCAGCCGCTCTTGGCATTCTCTGCAGCTTTCTGAAACGCAGCCTGGTCTGCACTGGGCACGCGTCCCACAACGTCGAGATGAACCGCGGTGATCGTCCAGCCGGCGTCCAGTTTTTCCATGGTCAACGTCGCCGATGTCTCAATACTTGATGGCGTTAGGTTCGCGCCGCCCAATTGAGCCGAAAGGGCCATGGAAAAACAGGCGGCGTGCGCTGCGGCAATCAGTTCTTCGGGATTCGTTCCAGGTGCGTTTTCAAATCTTGTGGTGAAGGAATACGGAGTGCTGTTGAGTACGCCGCTCGCCGACGAAACCGATCCTTTACCATCCTTGAGGCCGCCTTTCCACACTGCGCTCGCCTTGCGTTGCATTCGTCTCTCCTCGATTAAATGAATTTAGGGCCTGACTATTGTAGATGGAACCGAGTGCAGGCGTCATGCCGCAGAGTTAAAGCTTCCGAACGGTTTGTCTCAATAGAAATCAGAGCAACTTAAGTAGAACCCGCAGAGAGGGCAACTCATCTTGCAGCGGTGGTCCGACAATCGCGAGCCGCAGTTGGGGCATACAGTCCAGGCAGAAGGCGGCTTCGTATCCCGATCTTCTCGTTTCGGCAAAGCATTGCTATCCGCCCGAGGGTCCATCGAACGCAACTTAACATCAAGGGAGAGGATTCGCAATCAAAGAGCGATCCTGGGGAAGCGACTCTGTCAGCTAAGCGACCTTGGTGCCGGGGCTCGGTCGCGCCGGTTCGCCGATTGGAATGCTGCTACTCCAGCAGTCGGCGCTGATTAACCACGCGCCCAGACGGTGCCACGCTCGCAGGTATTTACCGGAGTCGGAACGATCGGAACCCGCAATCCTGATATTCACGGCGTAACGGCCTATCTCAATCGCCATTTCACCCGCGACATCGACCCGCAGCGTCTCAAGCCGAAGGTTTTGAAATCCAAGGTCACCCAGATTTCGGAGTGCGCGCTCGACCTGCTTGGTTCCTTGGCAGGATTCTCTGTGCGGAAACATGAACATGCCGTCAACGGTAAACAGCGCTGCTGCTTGATCGTAGTTTCCGGTATTGAAGGCGGTGCAGAAGTCTTGCGTCAGGTCTCTGATCGCGGACTCCGCACCACGAAAAGGGCTTGACCCAGGGACACGTAGAACATCGGGCCGATACATCCACTACCTCCTGGGGGGATCAGGACTGCCACCCGCTGCCCCTGGCCTGACCGGGTCAACAGCGAAAGCGACCAAGGCATTCTAGCTCAAATCCCAATCAACGGAAATGAATTTTCAGTAATTCATTTTGCCAATTGCCGCCATCTCGCCTGCATAACTGTTTTAAAATGCGATTTGCGTTCTGACGAGGCCATAGCATGGTTGATTTCGAACAGTTTTATCTCGGATGCCTGGCTCACGCTTCTTATATGTTGGCCTCCGACGGAGAGGCTGTGGTTGTCGATCCACAGCGCGATGTTGAAATCTACTTGGATGCGGCGAAGGAACACAACGTCAGCATCCGGCATATCTTTGAGACCCACCTCCACGCCGATTTTGTCTCAGGGCACCAGGAGTTGGCGGCGCGCACTGGGGCAAAAATATATATTGGCGAACGCGCCGACGCGACATTTCCTCACGTGCCTCTGCGCGACGGCTTTGAATTACGAATAGGAAAACTGTCGATCTCCGCGATTGAAACGCCCGGCCACACGCCCGAGAGCACGTGCCTTGTCATTACCGATCATGAGAAGTCTCCCCACCCTTGGGCGGTTTTGACCGGAGATACTCTTTTCATCGGCGACGTTGGTCGGCCCGATCTCTCCAAGACGCACGCCTCTCAGGAATTGGCGGGGATGCTCTACGATAGCCTCCACTCCAAGCTGCTGAAGTTACCGGACGACGTCATTGTCTATCCTGCACACGGTGCGGGCTCCCTCTGCGGACGCAACATGCGTGCGGAGCGCCATTCCACCATCGGTACAGAACGCCTTACGAACCATGCGTTGCAAATCAAGAACAGGGAAGAATTCATCCGGCAGTTGACCTCGAACTTGCCGGCGCGTCCGGAATATTTCGCGCAAGATGCGGAGATCAATCGTGGTGGCGCTCCCGCCTTGTCCGATTTAGAGCCATTGCGAGAGTTGTCCCCCAGTGAGATCCACACTCTCGTCGCCGACGGTGGCATCGCTCTCGACGTGCGTCCGTGTGATCAATTCGCTGATGCGCATGTGCCAGGATCGGTCAACATCGCCCTCTCCGGCCAGTTCGCTTCATGGGCGGGCACGATTCTTGGGTTGTCCTCCCGTCCCGCGCTGATTGCTGGCACTGCAGAGCAGTTATCGGAAGCTCGCTTGCGTTTGGCTCGTGTCGGAATTGAAGACCTTCGAGGATACCTGCGGGATGGAATTGAAGGATGGAAACGAGAAGGCTTCCCGCTTTCAAGGACTGCGCAAATCACCGCGCAGGATTTGCAACAACGTTTGCGGCGCGACGATCTCGGCGTGCTCGACGTGCGCCGTGAGCCGGAATGGCAAGCAGGGCATATCGAGAACGCGTTGTGGTGGCCGCTCGACAACTTCCGGGTTTCTCCGCCCGAAGTTGATCAAAATACGTCACTCGCCGTGCACTGCAAAGGTGGATATCGCAGCATGATTGCCTGCAGTCTTCTCGAGCGCGCCGGCTTCCGCAATCTGATGAACGTGATCGGAGGATTCGACGCATGGCAGTCTGCGCAACTTCCAATCGAAGTCGAGAAACCGGTCGAAGCTTAACTGCCGCGTCAAGCTCCTGACGCATCAAAAGTGTCGTTGCGGAGGAGATCCAGAATGGAAGCAACTATTTCGACGAAAGACCTGAAATCCAAGCTCGACAAAAAACAAATCACGCTGGTAGAGACTCTCGCGCCTGAACGTTATCGTGACGCGCACATTCCCGGGGCATTGAACATCCCGCCCGAACGGATCAACGAGCTGGCTCCGCAGATGTTACCGAACAAGGACGCGGAGATCGTGACGTACTGCTCGAACACACATTGACACGCCAGCGAATACGCCGCCCGTGCTTTGGCGGCAATGGGCTACAAGAACGTCGCGCACTATCCCGAAGGGAAACAGGGCTGGATGGAAGCGGGCCTTCCCGTGGAAAAAGCTGCTTAGTTTGCTGAGAGCATGCGCTCGTCTCAGACGACGCTGCCGGAGTCTACGCATCTCACACTGTGCTAACCTGTAACAGCCAATCTTTCGCGCCGGGATGGCGGAACTGGCAGACGCAGCGGACTCAAAATCCGCCGGTACTTGGTACCTTGGGGGTTCAACTCCCCCTCCCGGCACCATCTCAATTCTCGTCTTCCGAATGATCCCCTGACGCAATCTAATCAAATAGGGACCAGAAACACACGTCGGTCAAGCCTTCGTGTCAATCACGATTGACCCTAAAGCCCTTCTTCTCTCTTGACTGATTTATCCTTGCTGACTAGCATCATTCGCAAACTTGCCCCAGATCGGGATACGTCGATGAAGCTTAGTCTGGTTCTTCTGTTGGTAACCCCGCTACTCCTTTCATTAACGACGATGGCACAATTCGTGACTCCGGTGATGTTCAATGGCACCGACGGCGGAAATCCCGTTTACGGCCCGCTAGTGCAGGGATTGGACGGAAGCTACTATGGCACGACGCAATTCGGCGGGAATTACCAATGCGGCATTGTCGATGGCTGCGGAACCATTTTCAAGGTGACGCGCTCGGGCCAACTTACCATGTTGTATGAATTCTGCGAACAGTCCGATTGTCCCGATGGAGCCAATCCTTGGGGTGGCTTGCTGCTTGCAACCGACGGGAATTTTTATGGCACCACTTATTTACGCGGGCAAAATTGTCCAGTCTCTGCCGGCAACGCCTGCGGCACAGTCTTTCGAATGACGCCGCAAGGCAAGTTGACCACACTCTATACTTTTTGCCAATTGTCTGGCTGTCTCGATGGCGCGAGTCCTACTGCGGCTCTGATACAAGGAACGGATGGCAACTTCTTTGGAACCACCACTGCTGGCGGCCCTTCGGGTTGTCCTTCAGGTTGTGGCACCGTTTTTCGCATCACGCCGAACGGAATTTTGACCACGCTTTATGCCTTTTCGTCCGGCTTTGACGGGAACTATCCCGTAGCTCCCCTGGTTCAGGGTCTGGATGGAAATTTCTACGGTACCACGTCACAGGGAGGATACAGCTGCGAGTTTGGCGACCTGGGCTGTGGCATTGTCTTTCAATTGACCCCGAGCGGGGTGGAAACGCCCCTGTATTATTTTTGCAAGCAATATTTCTCTTGCACAGACGGGGGCCAGCCGTTTGGTGGCCTGCTGCTGGCGAGCGACGGAAATTTCTATGGAACAACCGGCTACGAAGGCGCTGGCACTATCTTTAGAATCACTCCCACAGGAAGCCTGACCACGCTTTATAACTTCTGTCGGCAAACGAACTGTGCAGATGGCGGATCCCCCACCGGCACCCTCATTCAAGGCACCGATGGAGCTCTCTATGGAACCACTCAGGTGGGTGGGGGCACCGGTTGCCAGTCAGAGGGTTGTGGAGTTGTCTTTCGCCTTTCGACATCAGGGTTCCAGGTCCTCCATACCTTTCAGGGCAGTGACGGAGAGAACCCGGCCTCGGGGCTGACGCAATCAACTGAAGGCTACTTTGTTGGCAGCACTTATCAAGGCGGCGGAACTGGCAAGTGTTTCTTCGTTGGCTGCGGCACGTTGTTTGGTATGTCGACGGGCCTGGGCCCCTTCGTAACCTTTGTTAACAGCTCAGCTCCTGTTGGCCAACGTGCCGGGGTTCTAGGTCAGGGATTCACTCGAGCCACGAGTGTCGTCTTGAATGGCGTTTCAGCAAACTTCCAGATCATCTCCGACACCGCTCTTATCTTCACCGTTCCTCAAGGCTCAACCACCGGATACGTCACCGTGACAACTCCGAACGGGAGTCTCACGAGCAACGTGGTTTTCCGCGTTTTGCAGTGATTGAGATGCCTTGCAGGACTGAATCACTTCTCCATCAGCAGGACTTTTTCCGCGTTGTCCACTTCGGTGAGCTTGACCTCGATCACTTCGTTCATGCTGGTTTGGACAAGACGTCCGACGAAGGCTGCCTCGATCGGTAGCTCACGATGCCCTCGGTCAATGAGCACACAGAGCTGAACCTGGCGTGGGCGGCCGTGCGAGAATAACGCATCCAGCGCGGAGCGAGTAGTGCGCCCGGTGAACAAAACGTCGTCGACCAGAACAATGCTTTTGTCCTGAATCGGAATTTCCAGCTTGGACTGATGCACCACCGGCTTTGGACCGACGGTCGACAGATCGTCGCGATAAAAACTGATGTCCAGAGTTCCGACCGGTACGGGAACGCTCTCAATTCGCTCGATCAGTTTCCCGAGTCGTTGCGCAAGCGGTACGCCGCGTCGCCGGATGCCAATAAAGGCCAGACCCTCGACACCGTTATTTTTCTCGACGATCTCGTGTGCCAAGCGAACCAGTGTGCGCTCGATCTCGGAGGCGGACATAAGTTGCGCCTTCTGACGCAACTTAGACTTGGGAGAGGCGTTGGAGGCGGCCATCAGCGAAGAATCATACGCGGCCGCGCGGAAGGCTGGCAAGAGCCCCGCTCGCGTACAAAGTCCTTGACAACTTCATCATGGCGGCAGTAGTGTTCCGCCTTTCCAAGGGAATTACAACCGTGGTCACACCAACCGTGTGATCGATTTGCAGCGCTGTCAAACGTCTCATGAGGGCGCAATCATGTTGGGCACTATACGCAAATCGTCTCTCGCATTATTCCTCGTCGTAAGCACTTTGTTGATCGTGGTTCTGCCTGCCTCCGCACAACAAACCTTAGGTGGAATCACAGGAACGGTGACCGATCCGTCGGGTGGCGTCCTGCCGGGGACCAAGGTAAGCATCGTTGGCGACCAGACGGGACTGACACGCAATACCACCACCGATAACAATGGCACGTATCTGGTTGTGAATCTGCCGATCGGTAACTACTCCCTCAACTTCACGCACGATGGATTCACCCTTGCGAAATTCCCGGCCATTCTCGTGCAGGCAGACCGTACTGTCACACTTAATGCTCAATTGACCGTCGGATCGACCTCTGAGTCAGTCACAGTACAGGCACAGCCGTTGCTGAATGCCGTCGATACAACCAACGGCTATGTTCTGGACGAGCAGCAGATTCAATCGATCCCGCTTGCCACCGGCAGCTTCACTCAGTTGGCCGTGCTGGCGCCGGGTGTAAACGCCGAACTCCTCAACAGCACCGGCAGCAACAGCGGACTTGGCAATCAGCCGATCTGGGCCAACGGTCAGCGTGACACCAGCAATACTTTTCTCATGAACGGTGTGGATGCCAGCAATTTGTTCAACGGCAAGACCACCAGCCAGGTTTCTTCCTATCGCGTTGTGCTCAACACGGGCACGGCGGGACCAGGGGGTGGCGGCCAGATTCAAACCGGCACGTCAGTCTATCTCGCGATCGGTCAAGCCCTACCGACGCCGCCCCCGGAGACGATCCAGGAATTGCGCGTGAATACCTCGATGTATGACACGCAGCAGGGATCAACCAACGGCGCGCACGTCGATATGAGCACTGCGTCCGGAACCAACGATATTCACGGTCAGACTTACGTTTATCGCCAAACCAACTGGATTAACGCCGCGCCGTTCTTCTTTCTCAATGATCCCACGATCCCGGCAAACCAAAAGAATCCAGAGTTGCACCGTTGGACAGCAGGGCAATCCATTGGTGGCCCGATCATTAAGAACAAGCTCTTCGGATTTCTCGCGTACCAGCACGTCCACGTTTCGGACCAGGGAACCGGAATCTCGCGTCTGACCACGCCGCCGGGTTTGACCGACGACCGCAGCAATGCCGCGTTGATCGCAGTAGCAAACGCGGATTCGTTCACGTCGCTAGCGGCAAACACCCCAATCAACCCAGTAGCTCAGAAGCTCTTTAACTACAAATTGCCAAATGGTCAATTTCTGATTCCCAGCGACGCCCTCGGACCCAGCGATCTGGGTGGCGCGGACATGAACGGATCGGTTCGCTACAACGCGTCTATCCCTGGCACAGCGCGCTTTTGGTCTGACCACGTCGTAAGCGACGTCGATTACAACGCCAGCGACAAAGATGTGCTTTCTCTCAAGTATTACTACCAGCACGATCCCGGCACTTCGCCCTACGCGTTCTCGAACGTGTCCGGCTTCAATGAGCACATGGATGCTGGCAGTCAGGTGGCGAGCATCAACAACGCTGTCACTGTGTCCAAGCATTTTTACTGGACGCAGACATTCGGCTTCATTCGTATGAAGGCGTACACCTTCAATGACCAACCCTTTACCCCCAGTGACATCGGAATCAACCTGTTTGGCAACAATACATTTCCGGGAATCAATATCTCCAACATCAATCCCGCAATTTTTGGTCAATCTCTGAATATCGGTCCCGGCGGTTATCCCGGTGGATTTACACGAACGGGGGTCTTTCAGAATCGCTGGATGCCTTCGAGCGATGTGATCTGGACTGCAGGACGGCACACCGTCACCTTCGGCGGCAGTTTCTCCTACACGCAGTTGAACATTAGGAATAACAAAACTGACACAGGCAACATCACCGCGTGCAACATGTCGGACTTCATTACGGGCGACGTTAATTGTCCGGCCAGTTTGCAGGTCATCGGCACAAATTTCTACCAAGGTGACGCCAACCGTTATTACCGCTCCACCGACGACGGCTTGTATGTGCAGGACAAGTTTCAGTTCCGCTCAAACCTCAGCCTGACTCTGGGGTTGCGCTTCGACCGGCACGGAGCGCTGACGGAGAAGAATGGCGATCTCTTCAACTTCGATCCGACTCGATATAGCTATGACGCTGCCACCGACACCATTGGCGGCAACGGAGGTCTGGTTGTAGCTGGCAATAACTCACAATTCCACACCCCGGGTGTAAGCGCATCTACCCTAACCGGGCGCCAGTGGGGATTTGCGCCGCGCGTTGGATTTGCGTACAGCCCGAGGATGTTCAGTGACAAAATCGTCGTGCGGGGCGGCGCTGGCTTGTATTACGACCGTGGCGAGTTATTCACTTACCTGTCTCCTGGCGCAGGAGGTGCGATCAGTGGCCCATTTGGCGTGACCCAAGAGCCTCCGCTATTTGTTCCAACCACCCCGCCGGCAGGTGCTACATTGTCCGATCCATTCGGAGCCAGCAAGCCCGCTCCGCCGACCGCCAATCCTTCCACCTTCGCCGCCACCTATTTACCGAATGCCTCAAAAATCGAGCAGTTCAATTTCTTTACCAATCCGACAGTAGGGGTTGTCTACCCCTTTGGCGATTACAACAGCAAGAATAAATTGCCTTATACGATTAACTACACTCTGGACATTCAATACCAGCCACGGCGCGACCTGGCCGTCGATATCGGTTATGTTGGAAATCGCGGCCGGCATGAAGTCGTCCCTGTGCCCTTTAACCAGGCCGGCATTGCGACCACTGCGAGCCCCATCCACCGACAAGCCTACAGCTATGGCTACCAGGTGAATGATGCAAGCTTCAATCCTCTGTTATTGCCTAACGGGCAACCACAGTTGGATACCTTCGATGGCGGCAATACGGATCTTCGCGTGCCTTTCTTGGGGTACGGAGTGAACTCGGTCAGTTACACGACGAATGGCAATTCAGCTTACGACGCGCTCTTAACCCATGTCGAAAAGCGCTTCAGCCACGGATTCCAGGGAGGCCTCTCCTATACTTACTCCCACGCTCTCGACGAGCAGAGCGCGCTGGGCTTGTTCTACACCGGTAACAATCCGAACAACATACGGGAAGGCTACGGATCCTCGGACTTCGACCGCACCCACGTCGTCACGTTCAACTACTCGTACCAGATTCCGACGCTGGTCCGCGGCGACAGCATCCTCTCGAAAGTCGCGAATGGTTGGGGAGTGCAGGGCGTGACCGTGTTGCAGAGTGGCCAGCCTTACAGCATTATCGACTACTCGGGCGCGGCGGGAAGCATTTACTACAGCACCGACGACGGCATTACAAACCCGATTCTGCCGCTGGCGCCCGGAATCAGTCCCAAGCAAGCCGTCACTGGGGTGTCAGGCGCATACGGGATGCCGGCAATCAATCCCGCCGCCTTTACTTTGCCTCTGATTTCTCCGGGACAGGATGGTGTACCGCCCTGCGGCACGAGCTCTGCCGGTGTTCCGCTTTGCGATGTGTATGAGACGAACTTCACCAATGGCTACCGCAACGTATTCCGGCAAGCGTTCCAGCGTACAGCCAATCTGTCGATCGTCAAACTGACGAAGCTCACCGAGCGGTTCAATCTCAAGTACACGTTCGACATCTACAACTTGACCAATACGCCGAGTTTTGACATCCCCGGACAGATAGCGTTCGTGAATGGATTCTTCAACAATGCCCCCGTTTACCCGGGAGCACCTACGGTTGCCGGCAACCTGCAATTCAACCCAAACACGTTTGCAGGGCTGTATTCAATCAACAATAATCTGACTGTTTCGAAAGCCAGTCAGCCGCAATTGGGGATTGTGACCTCTACGATCGGTGCTCCGCGAAACATACAGATGTCGCTGCACCTGATTTTCTGAAAAACTGGATGAATTATTCCAATCCGGCGGGCCCGGGAATCGACTGGAGTAGCTTCCAGTCGCTGTTAACTTCTGTCTCGGAAACCTTCAGGCCTACGCCACGCTCCAGCTCCATGTGAAGCCGCGTTGTGAGCATCTCCTGTGCAAGCAGTGAGGAAGAGTAAGAACTCAGGATGTTCTCGCGCGAGACGCCGACATCCACCACTTCCTCGCCCATGTGGACTTCCAGCGTCGGCCTTCCTTCGTTGTCAAGCCGCGGTTCAGCCTTCGACTCTAGATGAAGCCAGTGCTTTTCATTCCGCAAGGCGTTCGGATCTCGTGCAAGAAATTTCTTCAGCTCGCTTTGGTATTCCCGCCGTTCTGAGGACACCAAAGGCGATTCCAACTTGCCGGAATCAAAGACCATCGCGTGGTGGGTTGGGTCAAATCGTCCGTCGTCCACGTAGGCAACCGCCAATCCGCCAGTCACGACAGGATGCAGCAAGGCCAGGGGCAGCAGATACTTCTTTGATTTCAAGACCGATTCCACTACACCGTGCACCGGAGTGCTGCGAGGCATCCCCGGCACCTGCGGGATAACGAAGTTGAACGATGCCAGTTCCGGATGACGCGAGCTGTACTTCACCAGTAGTTTGGAGATCTGCTTGGGCGTAGTGATACCAATGTCTGAGATCAAACTTCGATGCAGAGTGTGCGGGTAGTAAAAATTGATAACGCTGGCGGCGAAGTCCGCACAATTGTGTGTGATCAAATTGAAGTGCGATCGATTGGCTCCGGCGTTGTACGCCTGAATGAAGTCGTCATCTTGTTCAGGAGTGGTTTGAATTTCAAAACCATAAAGTGTGCGATCGTACGCAGCGCCGACAAGTTGCGTCCAGTTTCCAACGGGCGGTTCCCCATCGGATTCATCGGGTGCGATTGACTCCAAATGGTGCTTGCGATATTCGTTACGCAAGAATGCCACCATCTTGGGGTTCACAAACAGCGGAGTATCGTCAGGATCGTCGACCGCGTACAAGTACGGAACCAGTGGAATCGCGATCCAATCGTATCCCCCAACTTTGTTGTATCGGCTGATGACTACGCCAGCTTCGCCTTCGGCACAACGGCGCAACTTAGACGGAGAATCGGCGCATACCCGCGTCAGATACACTGCCGAATGGCCTGTTGCTGTGAAAAAGCCAAGATGCCCGTACGGCTCTTCCAGCAACAATGCCGCGTCGGCGTGCGCGAGCGACAAGGATACAAGCAGGAACAGCAGTCCTGCGGCGAGCCCGAAGATGGATTTAGACAAACGCATCCAGTTAAATGTTAAACCCCAGATGGGAGGCTTAGTTCCTGACGGAGGTTGTAAGACGTTACGAAGGTCAATTGCTGTACTACTGATTCTGAAGGACTTACTGTCTCGGATTGTCCGCTGAAGTACCTTCTCTAATGTCCGTTTCCTGCCAGTTGGTGCACAATTCCGTTCACGAACCCCTTGGCGTCGCCGAACAACATCAGGGTCTTATCCATATAGTAAAGAGGATTATCGATTCCCGCGAAGCCTGGGTTCATGCTGCGTTTGATAACCATTACCGTCCGGGACTTATCGACATCCAGAATCGGCATCCCGAAGATGGGGCTGGACTGGTCCGTGCGAGCCGCCGGGTTGGTCACATCATTCGCGCCGATGATCAAGGCAACATCGGTCTGCGCAAAGTCGCCGTTGATATCGTCCATTTCGATGAGGCGGTCATATGGAATATCGGCTTCCGCCAGCAGTACATTCATGTGGCCAGGCATGCGACCGGCAACCGGGTGGATGGCAAACCGCACATCCACGCCACGCTTCGTGAGTGAATCAAATAATTCGCGCACTTTATGTTGCGCCTGGGCGACCGCCATTCCGTAACCGGGTACTACGACCACACGATTTGCGGCGCCAAGGATCTCCGCAGCTTCTTCTGCACTGGCGCTGCGAACAGATTTTTCTTCTTTTCCTTTGGCCGCGGCAGCCTGTACCTGGCCGAATGCTCCAAACATCACGTTTGTGAAAGAGCGGTTCATCGCCTTGCACATGATGACGGAGAGAATCAATCCCGACGAGCCGTCGAGTGCTCCGGCGATAATCAGCAGCTTGCTTTGCACGACAAAGCCCATCGCTGCAGCCGAAAGACCGGCGTAAGAATTCAGCAGCGAGATGACTGTTGGCATGTCAGCGCCGCCGATCGGCATAATCATGAACACGCCAAAGAAAAGCGGAATCACCACCATCACTGGAAACAACTGCTTGGTCCCAGGATGCAGCACCAGGTAAATGCCCGCGACAATCGCGATTCCCAGCAACCCAAGATTGACGATGTTCTGTCCTCGATATGTAATGGGCCGCTGCGGCAGAACCTCTTGCAGCTTTCCGGCAGCCATCAAGCTTCCGGTAAAGGTGAGTGAGCCGAGGATCACCTCCATGCAAAGTACAGCCATCATGAACGGCGGAACATCCGGTGAACGAAGATAGTATTCCGCGCTGCCGACCAGAGTCACGCAGAACGCGCCAAACGCGTGGCTCAGAGCAGTCCGCTGCGGCACAGCGGTCATCTGCACCAGTCCAAGGGGTACTCCAATCCCCGAACCAATCACCAGGGCAATGAATATCCACTTGTAATCGATGAGCCCGTGGTGCAACAGCGTGCCGGCAATGGCCAGCAGCATGCCGATTTCCCCGGCCCAAACTCCATGGCGTGCTGTTTTCGGCGCGCTCATCCACTTCAGCGAGAGAATGAAAAGCGCGCTGGCGATGAGGTATAAAACCTCAATGATGGTCTGATTTCCCGCGAAATCCGCGTTCATGGCTTCGCCGCCGGCCGGCTGGATTTGAACATCTTGAGCATGCGGTCGGTAATCAGAAATCCACCAACCACGTTGCTGGTTGCGGCGATCGTGGCTAGTACGCCAAGGATGAACGATAGATTGCTCTTGTGCTCACCGACCAGCACGATTGCGCCTACCACCGCAATCGCGTCGAGGGCATTCGTTAAAGACATCAGGGGTGTATGCAGCAATGGCGAAACTCGCTTGATGACTTCAAATCCGATAAAGCCGGCGAGCATGAATACAAAAAGCCCGTCAATTAAACTCATTGTGCCTCCGGAAAACAGCGGGAGAGAAAAATGCAGATCGCTTGTCTACGCTTGGCGTGGCCGCCCAACCAGTCATTTGGTCACCAGCTCAGGTAGCGAAAGGAATTCGCGAACGCGCATATTGACGATTTCTCCGTCACGCGTCAGCAGGGTTTCACGGATGATCTCGTCGTCCTCGGCCCGGCGTACTTTGCCGTCCTTCACCAGATTCAAAAGGAAAGTCGTGATGTTGCGCGCATACATTTGGCTGGCATGATACGGAACTTCGGTCGCCAGATTGATGTGGCCGATGATCATCACACCGTGTTCAATTACGGTTTCGCCCGCTCGGCTGAGTTCACAGTTGCCCCCGCGTTCAGCGGCTACATCGACGATCACCGAACCCGGAGCCATCCCTTTGACCATATCGGCCGTCACCAGCACCGGTGCTTTTTTACCGGGAACCACCGCCGTAGTAATCACCACGTCACTTTCAGCGATGACCCGGCCCAGCAATTCGCGCTGTTTCGCATAGAAGCTCTCGTCTTGTGCCGTGCCATATCCACGAGCATCCTGCGCGTTCTTGGCCTCAAGTGGAAGTTCCACGAAGCGCCCACCGAGGCTTTGGACTTGTTCCTTCGCGGCTGGACGCAGATCGTAGGCCGAAACCACAGCTCCAAGGCGGCGGGCAGTAGCAATCGCCTGAAGTCCGGCGACTCCGGCGCCGATCACCAGAATTCGCGCCGGCGTGATCGTCCCGGCTGCTGTGGTCATCATCGGGAAGAGCTTGGGGAGCGTATCGGCCGCGATCAAGACTGCTTTGTAACCGCAGATGGTTCCCATGGACGAAAGTGCGTCCATGCTCTGCGCCCGCGTGGTGCGCGGCATCAGTTCGACCGCGAAAGAGGTGACGCCAGTGTGCGCAATCTCCCCGAGCACCTCGGCGGTCCCGAGAGGACGCAGGAACCCAATCAGAATCTTTCCCCGGCGCATGAGTGCCACGTCGGCTTTGCCGGTCTTATCGTTAGAGCCGTAACAGAGCACTTGGACGATGATGTCCGCCTGGCCGAAGACAGTGGCTCGATCGGGAGCGATCTTCGCGCCTTTTTCGACAAAAAAATGATCAGGATAGCCGGCTTCATCGCCCGCTCCGGTTTCAACCAGGATCTCAAATCCCGCCTTCATCAGATTCGGTACGACCAAGGGAACGATTGCGACCCGCCGCTCGCCGGGATAACTCTCTTTAGGAACGCCAATAATCAAGAGGCTTTACTCCTCACCGCAGGTTCTAACCGAACTGCTATTCTAGCCCGAAGCGTAAATTGCGAACTGTGACGGTCGTCGTAACAAAGCGTGACGGACATCGTCACTGATGGTGACTGCAAAACTGGGTAGTATACCTTGCTCCTCCAAATTCTGGATGGGCTGGGAGCACTCGAGTAAGGCCGAATGCAGGCGAGGGATTCACTTTCGATACGCTACTTACGATTTCTTTTCCAGATACTCAACGATCACCGAAATACGACGGTTGGAGGCGTCAAACGGGTCATTGGGGCGGCGAAGCATCTGATCGGCATACCCCCGCACCTGTGCCACCTGGTCTTCTCGCAATCCACTCTGCTGCATGAGTCGCCGGGCCGCATTGGCGCGATCGGTGGAAAGCTCCCAATTGCCGTAATCGCCTCCGCCCGAATACGGCTGGGAATCCGTGTGGCCCTCAATGGAAACGCGGTTGGGAAGTTTTCCCAATTCCTGTGCCAGAAGCGACAGCAACTCTTTCCCGTTGTCATTCGGGACGGGCTTCCCGACGTCAAAAAAAGTTCCCGTGGCAGTTTCCAGCAGTTCGATTCGCAATCCCTCCGCAGTCACCGTCATTTCAATCTGCTTCTTGAACTTGTCGAAATCGTTAACTTCACGGATGCGCCGCTGCAACTCCTCCTTTAACTTCGGCATGTCATCCTTGGTGATTGAAACACTGTCGCCGGCGCCGTTCATATCGGTGCCAACCTGTTTTGAATTTCCCGAGGGATCCTTGAAATACCCCCCGACTGCCTCCTGCACCTGTTTGCTGGTGTTAAGCAGCCATAACACGATGAACAGTGCCATCATCGCGGTCACGAAATCGGCGTACGCGACTTTCCACGCGCCCCCATGGTGTCCCCCATGTCCGTTTTTTTTCTTAATGATGATGAACGGCCGAGCCTGGCTCACGTCGAACTCCCCGCAGCGGACGCGGCAGCAGCCTCCGGCGCAGAAGCATCCGCGGAAGCCGCATTCCCGCCGCTACGGCAAACGGCCTCTAATTCCGCGAACAATGGCCGCACGTGGCCCGGGATAGCGCGGCGCGCGAATTCAACCGCCATGATCGGGGCCGTTCCTTTCAGGAAAGCGATCATCACAACCCGCAGAACGTACAGATAGGCTCGTTCTTCTTCGACAGTTTTTGCCATGTTTGCGGCCACAGGCCCAACCAGACCGTAGCAGAGGAGAATCCCCAGAAAAGTCCCGACCAGTGCTGCCGCGACCTTCTGGCCAATTTCTTCTGGCGGACCTCCCAGTGCCCCCATCGTGATCACTACCCCGAGAACCGCTGCCACAATCCCAAGGCCCGGAAGGGAATCCGCGGTTGTGGTCAGCGAAGCGACTGGTTGGCTCGCGGTTTGATGGTGAACGTCGAGGTCGAGATCGAGCAGTTGATCGAGCTCGAACGCTTCCACACCACTGATCGCCATTCGCATGGTGTCGCAGAAATAGTCGCGGATGTGGTGATTCCTGAGGAACTCTGGATACTTGGTAAACAGCGGACTCTTATCCGGGGCCTCGATGTCATTTTCCAGCGCCATCAGGCCTTCTCGCCTTGCCTTGTTCAGCAGGTCATAAATCATTTTCAGCGTATCCAGGTAGCGCTGCTTGGTGAACTCCGAAGGCCGAAACACACTGCCAATCCCGCCCACAATCTGTTTGAGGATGTGCAGAGGGTTGGCGATGAGAACAGTTCCACTGGCGGCACCGCCAATAATCAGCAATTCCGCTGGCTGCAGGAGCACGCGAAGGTGTCCATGCTCCATCAGGAAGCCGCCAACCACAGCTCCAAAGACGACCAGGATGCCGATAATGACAAACATGATGATTCAGCTCCGCGCGTTCACCGCCATGAAACTCGGAGCTGCACCCGCTGGCCTTGCGCTGGGGCTCTTACCCATCAAGCTGAAAGCCCGATCGAGCATTGATTCGAGTGTGTCTGCGGGTTCCACGACCGCATAGCCCACTGAAGTCGTCACACTCAGCTCGTCACCCCACCAGCGCAAGCCGGCACAGGCCACCACGGCGCGGATGCGATGAAAGGCCTTTTCCACCCCTGCGCGGCCGCAGTTCATCAGGATGGCAAGAAATTCGTCATCCGCCCACCTTCCCAGAAAATCACCGGGTCGAAGCGCGTCTCGCATCGTCTGTCCCACAATTCGCAGCACCGCATCGGCTGCGCGCTTGCCATAGGCTCCGCGAAATTGATCCAGATGATCCACTTGAATGCACATGATCCCGAAAGGAAGCCGGTATTCCGAAAAGGTGGCGAGATTCTCACGCAGATGAAAGCGAGTGAATCCGCTGTTGGGTAGATCGGTGGCTTCATCCACGCAACCGTAAGCTGCGAGGTTATGCTGCATCCGGTCCTTGTCGATCGCGAACCTCTGCTGTTCGAAGCTCTCGGCGACCGCAATGATGACGCCGCGTTCATCTCTCACTGCCACCACGTGCATCAACACCGGTACCGGATGACCATCACGGTGCCGCAAACGGATTCGCATTTCGCGTGCCTTGCCATCATGTAATGTGCTGTGAAAGGGACAGGACGCCCCGCAATCGACACATCCTCGCTGGTTGCAGTGCGCCAGGATGCTGTCGCGATGGAAACGTCCTACCACGTCGTAACGCAAATACCCGGTGATGTGTTCCGCGCCTTGATTCCACAACAAAATCTTCCCTTGCGGATCCAACACGCAAACCCCGGTCGGAAGACTGTCCAAGACGCTGCAGGACATCTCCCGCTCTTTAATTCCTGGGCCAATTGCAGTTCCTGTGACCATCAGTTCTCTCATCGGCAAAGCAAAAGGGAACTTCAAAGGCTCGGCGTGTGAATAACCCCGTCTCAGGAACCTAAAGATAAGGCCAAACCATTGATCAACAACCGTTTATGCCTATGGCACCTAGGTGGGTGGGAGTAGCACGGTTGGGCTATTCTCAATCTTGGACAATCAGCTTATCTTAACAATCGAGCAGTTCTGGGGGAGGGCTGCCCGGGCGTCCAGTGACCCGCAAGGGTCGGGACGCCTGTTTAATTTTTTACGGATTTTCCTTCGCACCCTACTCTCCCTCATCGCCGAAACGTTCCCATCAGTTGAGTTTCGCCGAGCACATGTCCGTGCATAGCTCGCTCCACTTCCTGTTTGTCGGTTCCCGGCTTCAGGTTCAATTTTGCGTCAAGTGCGTACAGCTTGAAGAAGTATCGATGAGACTTACCCACCGGAGGACAAGGGCCGCCGTAGCCGATCTTGCGAAAGTCATTGCGTCCTTGCCGGCCTCCGGTCGGAACTTCGTCCACCTTTTGCACGCCCTCCGGCACGCTCCTAATCTCGGCCGGTAGATCGAAGAGGACCCAATGCGTCCAGGTTCCGGCAGTCGCATCCGGATCATCCGCAATCAGCGCGAAACTTTGAGTTCCGGAAGGCGGGTCCGTCCAATGCAATTCTGGGGATACGTCCGCGCCCTTGCAGCTGAATTTGGCGGGAATTTCCGCGCCATCGGAAAAACTCTGGCTGGTGACTGCGAAAGGCATAGCGGCGATTCCTGTTCCCATGACAGTAGAGTCCATGGCGCGATCATCCGCGACGCTGGGAGCTGTTAACCAGGATGAGATTGCGAGCGTAATAGAGCCCAGATATGCCACGAAGCGTGCGCGCTTGCCATTCATTCATCCCCTTGGACTCGCGAACCGTCTGAATCGTTGCCCAATCAATAAGTCGAGATGGTGAAGTTCACCGTGACCCGCGCCTCGGTCTCTACCGGCTGCCCAGTCTGATAGTAGGGCTTGAAGTGCCATTGACGAAGGGCCTGCTGGGCGGCGGAGGCTAGGATCGACGGGCCGCTGATCACATGCAACTCTTCGATATTCCCGCTCTTGTCGATTAGAACTTGCAGCACAACCGCTCCCTGCACCTTCATTTGTCGCGCCAGTGTCGGATAACTGGGCTGCACCGAACGCGAAACCCGCTGCGCTGTCGTCGGAGGCATAGTCACCTGAGTGGTCATGTTTGGCTGGCGAGCGCTTTCTTCTACCGGCTCGGGTTGGGCAGGCGCAGTCGGCTCGGGTGCGGATTGCATCTCGACTTTGACAGAGTTGGTTGACGACGGCAATGGCCGATGCTGATTTCCTGCAACCACCTCCACCTCAAGCGGCGGCAGTACCGTCCGATTCGTCGCAGTGATCACAGTTCCCGGTTCTGCCGCAGCTGGCTGTTCCGCTCTGGACACCGCCGGAACCGGGAGGGGCTTGGTTTTCGTCTTTTTTTCCGTTGACGGTACTGATGGCAGCGCGGTCTCGGATACCGTCGGTGGCGTCGAGTTGAGAATTGGCGTCGCTGCTTGCTGAGAGTTGCTGGGCTCGCCTGGGGTAGTTTCCGCAGAATTGTGCGAGCCGAGCCAATACGAATCTTTGATCAGGATCACGATGAGCGCGAACAAGAGCAGCGCCAGCGCGACCAACATACGCCGCCTCTGGTTGTACTCAACCCCTGGCGGCTGCGGCCCAGACTTGGCTGCCGGCTTAGGATTTTCCTTCAAAATGATGGGCATACAACGGATTCCAGCTGCCTGTTTCCTAGTATGCCCTGAAACCACCCCGAAAGCCACAGGTTCTGTCCTTGTGAGCAACGTCACAAACCTCTGTGGTACGAGTCACAGCTTAGTGTTTCGTGCGGGCAGACACTAGTCCCGTGACGCAGATCACAGGCATTGGTCTATCGACGATCGGCCAACCCAACTAGCGTCGCGAGGGGTGCCTTATGCTTTCACCATACGGGCTCGACATCATTGAAAGCTGTCTTACCTGCAAAGCGCGTACAGAGAGGCTTTTCTGCGACCTGCCAGGCGGTGCCCTGCAGGCCTTTGAAGCTATCAAGTACGCCACCGCCTACCCCAAAGGGGCGGTGCTGTTCGTGGAAGGACAGGCCCCGCGCGGCATTTTCGTCCTCTGCAAAGGACGAGTCAAGCTTTCCATCTGTGCGACAGATGGCAAGACTCTGATCGTCAAGATCGCCGAACCCGGCGAGGTTCTCGGCCTGAGCGCCACCGTTTCCGGCAAGCCGTACGAATTGACGGCCGAGACCATTGACCCTTGCCAGGTGAATTTCGTGAAGCGCGAAGATTTTCTTCACTTCCTCAAGGAACACTCCGAAGCTTGCTTCAAAGTTGCCGAGCAACTCAGTGAAAAATACAACACTGCTTGTCACGAAGTGCGCTCGCTGGGTCTGTCGCATTCCGCTGGCGAGAAGTTGGCCAAGCTTCTCCTGGAGTGGAGTTCGAAGAATGGCGAAGCGATCAAACAGGAACCGCGGGTAAAGTTGGCCCTCACCCACGAAGAGATTGCCCAGATGATCGGGACTTCCCGTGAGACGGTGACGCGTTTATTTGCCGACTTCAAGAAGCGCCAGATTGTGCAGTCCAAAGGATCGACTCTGGTGATCCGAAATAAAGCGGCGCTGAAATTGATTGCTGCCAACAACTAGCCCGGCGATGTATCGCGGTCACGGTTACCGGTGACTGCAATCACTGTTTTTCATTCTCCACTGGGCTATTCCAGAACTATGGAAAGTGCCATTCACCGAAGTTGCCTGCAATGCGTGGAGCGGCCGGAACGGTTGTTCTGCGACCTTTCGAACGAGGCCTTGCAAGACTTCGATACGCTGAAGACTTTGTCTGTCTTTCCGCGTGGCACGACCCTGTTTCGGGAGAGCAGTACTCCTCGCGGTATTTTCGTTTTGTGTGAAGGCCGCGCAAAACTTTCCGTTTGTTCCGAGTCCGGAAGACGAATGATTCTTCGTATCGCGGGGCCCGGGGAGGTCCTGGGACTGAGTGCCGCCCTCGCGGGCACACCGCACGAGATGACTGCGGAGCTGCTCGATGACGCGCAGATCGCCACCATCAAGCGTAAAGACCTTTTGCGCTTCCTGCGTGAACACCGCGAGGCGTGCCTGCAAGTTGTCAACCTGCTGAGCCAGGATCTGCACACCGCTTACGATCGTGTTCGATCCGTCGGCTTGGGGCGTACACGCCGGCCCCGCTCCCTCCGCGTTCAATAGCGCCCTGCCTTTCCGACTATTTTTGTTGTGCCTTCTTTCCCATCCCGGATTTGCCTGGCTTTTGCGACCGTTTCCCCAAGTTACTTTCTGTACATCTGCTTTGTGACTCAAATCACAGGAGCCGGTGAGAAGTCTCATTGCTGCTATCGCCCTCCGCCACGAACAATGGGGCTGGCCGAAAGATCCGGCTGGTGGATGAGGAAAGGCGATGAGGGCCATGAAAGCAATGTTGCGCTGGGCGGGAGATAAAACAAGTATTACGGTTGCGTTACTACTGCTCGCGGCGACTGCCACCATGGCAGCCACAAAGCCCGCCGCCGCAAAGCCCGCCGCACCAAAGCCCACCAACGACGATTGTTTGGCTTGCCACAGTGATTCAACCCTGAGCCACGAAGTGCAGGGCAAACCCGTCAGCCTGTATGTCAATCCCGACAAATTCAAGGAATCCATGCATGGCAGCATGTTTCAGTGCGTGGATTGCCACGCTGACCTCAAGACTTCGCCTCACGAAACCACACCTGAAAAAGTTTCCTGCGCCAAGTGTCACGCCGATGAGCAATCTGTATACGATCGTAGCTTTCATGGAAAAGCGGTCGCCGCCGGGGACACCAAAGCCGCAACCTGCGTCGATTGCCACGGTAGTCCCCATGAACTGCTCGCAGCCGGTGATCCGAAGTCAAAAGTGAACCACGCCAATATCCCGGCGACCTGTGGCACATGTCACGGACAGAAGTTCGTGATGGCTGCAAGCGGGCACAGCAATCAGCCCTTCCTCTCTTACCAGGAAAGCGTCCACGGTCGGGCTATCGCAGCCGGATCCGATAAAGCCGCGGTGTGCACCGATTGCCACGGCAGCCATGAAATTCTCGCGGCGAGCGATCCCAAGTCATCGATCTTCAAATTCAATGTTCCGACGACTTGCGCCAAGTGCCATGGCCCCGTCAAGCAGGAGTTTGCCCAAAGTATCCACGGTCAAGCGATTTCCCGTGGAAACTGGCAGGCCCCAGTCTGCACGGATTGCCACGGCATTCACTCCATCAAGTCGCATCTCGACCCCAAATCGCCGGTGAACGCAGCCAATGTCGCTCTAGTGACCTGCGCTCGTTGTCACGAAGGGGTTCGCTTGTCGCAGGAATTTGGCGTCGAGGGACAACGCGCCAGTACGTACCTGGCCAGCTACCATGGCCTCGCTTCCAAGATGGGTTCGCAAGTAGTTGCGAACTGCGCAAGTTGTCACGGTGTGCATAACATTCTCCCTTCTAGCGATCCACGTTCAACGATTAACCGCGAGAATCTGGTCAAGACTTGTGGGCAGTGCCATCCCGGTGTTACGGAACGATTTGTCGCCGCCAAGGTCCACGTTGATGCACCGCTCTCGGCCGATGTGGGAAGCATAGCGATACGCTGGATCCGGCGAACCTACATCAGCATGATCATCGTCGTGATTGGCGGGATGCTGCTACACAATCTCATCATCTGGCGAAAGAAGTCGATCTTGCGCAAGAACCACGAACACCGTGTGGTCACGCGCATGACGAAGACCCAGCGTTATCAGCACCTGACTTTGCTGATCAGCTTCATCGTTCTGGTGATCACGGGATTCGCCTTGAAATATCCCCTGGGGTGGTTCGCAGCCGCGCTTGGAATGGGCGAAAGAATTCGCAGCCTGACACACCGGATTGCTGCCGTGGTGCTCATCGCCGCCAGCGTCTATCACGTCTTCTACCTCTTGGTTAGCCGGGACGGACGGCGTCTGTTCAAGGACTTCCTGCCGGTTCCGAAAGATGCAGCCGATGTTCTACTGACTCTCGCGTACTATCTCGGCCTTCGCACCGAGAAGCCCGAATTCGCTCGCTTCAACTATGCAGAGAAAGCGGAGTACTGGGCGTTGGTCTGGGGCATGTTCGTGATGGCGGGAACTGGTGTCATGCTCTGGGCCAAGGTGTTTTTCGGGAACTTGCTGCCGCGCTGGTTCCTGGATGTTGCCACCGCCGTTCACTTCTACGAAGCTGTGCTTGCGACCTTGGCCATCGTCGTCTGGCACTTTTACCAGGTGTTCTTCGATCCCGATGTGTACCCCATGAGTTGGGTATGGTGGGATGGGAAAATGTCGTTCGAGCATTATCGCGAAGAACACGGGCTCGATTCGGCGACGCTGCTGGATGCTGCGGGTACCCGGCAAAACGCCAACGAAACCGCAGCGCCAATTGCTGAAGAAGCACCCGTCAACGGGAACCAATCCCGCGAGACGGAACCGGAATTGGCCGAAACCCGCAAGTAGCCGCGGAAAGAACTTGATTTTATTTTTGCCTGCGTGACAATCGTCACACGCTTGTCAAGATTCGTGACGCTATGCTGTAGCGGTCGCGTGAGCTGTCGATCATTCCCAGGGAGGCTGAATGAGTCCAGCAAATTCCAGAAACTCCTGGCAACAGTTACGCATGCTGTTCCGCAATCCGATCAGCCTGCTGGGCATGGCAGTAGCAATCGTCGCCCTGGCAAACATCTTTTTCCTTTTCCTGATCGATCTCATCTCTGATCGCCCGAGTCCTTACGTAGGCATCCTCGGTTACATGGTGATGCCGGCATTTCTGGTTGCCGGTTTGGCATTGATCGCCGTCGGAGTATGGCGTGAGCGCAAACGGAAGGTCGATGAAACTGCGGTGATTGGGCGTTATCCGCGGATCGATTTGAACGACCCAAACCAGCGCAGCCTGGCTGCTTTTTTTGTCAGCTTCGTAATCGTCTTCGTGTTATTGAGCGCAGTAGGCAGCTACAAGGCCTACGAGTACACCGATTCAGTCCAGTTCTGTGGCCAACTTTGCCACTCCGTGATGAATCCGGAATTCACCGCTTATCAATCGTCCCCTCACGCCCGTGTGGCATGTGTTGAGTGCCACGTGGGCGCCGGCGCGACCTGGTATGTGAAGTCCAAGTTGTCCGGGGCGCGTCAGGTATTTGCGACCGCGTTCAAAACTTATCCCCGCCCCATCCCCACCCCCGTCCACAACTTGCGTCCTGCGCAGGAGACCTGCGAAGAGTGCCACTGGCCAAAGAAGTTTTGGGGTGCGCAAATGAAGGTCTTCACTCACTACGCCAGCGATGAAAAGAACACTCCCCGTCAGGTCCGCATGTTGATTCGCGTCGGCGGTGGCGATCCCGCGACCGGGGCTCCGGAAGGTATTCACTGGCACATGAATATCGCCAACCAAATCGACTATGTTGCTACTGACGAAAAGCGCCAAGCGATTCCCTACATCCATGTCAAAGACATGCAGGGCCGCGTGACCGAGTATTACGCCAAGGATTCAGTTGGCAACAAGCAATTGGCCACTGCTCCCCGTCACCACATGGATTGTGTTGATTGCCACAATCGGCCGACTCACATCTATGTCCCTCCAGATGCGGCCGTAGATCAATCCCTCCTTGCCAAGCGCATTGATGTTTCCTTGCCCTTCATCAAGCAGCAATCGGTTGCCGCGCTGACTGCGGATTACAAGACGGACGCCGATGCCACCCAGGGAATTGCAAAGTCAATCCAGCAGTTTTACGAGACCAAGTACCCGGACCTGGTGAAGACCAGGTCGCTGGAGATTCGCAATGCGGTCGATGAAGTTCAAGCGATCTATCGGCACACTACTTTCCCCGAGATGAAGCTGAACTGGCAGACTCATCCCAACAACATCGGCCATTTCTATTACAGCGGATGTTTCCGCTGCCACGATGGCCAGCACGTCAGCGCTGACGGAAAAGTGGTTCCCAAGGATTGCGATACCTGTCACACCGTGCTCAGCCAGCAGGAGGGCGATGCCCGCCTCATGTCGGCGGAAATGGGCAAGTTCCAGCACCCGGTCGACATCGGCGACTTGAGCCAGGTGAACTGCAGCGACTGCCACACCGGTGGCGTAGGACCGTAAACGCCACAGTTCTAACAAGTTAGACCTGTGATCTACATCACAATTCCTCGTGACTTCAATCACGGCCCGTTGGTTATGGCTCCTCTATCGTTACCAGCAAGGGGTGAACACCAAGAAATCCCCAGGTTCAGGTACAGGAGAGCATCGATGACTTCCGCAAATGGCAACGGGCAGCATCCGGCTGGTGAAAGCAAACCGCGGTTGATTTTTTGGGAAGTGACCAAAGGCTGCAACCTGCGCTGCATTCATTGCCGTGCCAGTGCAACCGAACTGAGCTCTCCGACCGACCTGCCGACCCACATGGCACTGGGCATCATCAATCAGATTGCTGCCTACGCGAATCCGATCCTGGTATTGAGCGGCGGCGAGCCCCTGTATCGCTCCGACATTTTCCAGTTAGCAACTTACGCGAAGGACAAAGGCTTGCGTGTGGCTCTTGCCACCAACGGCACCCTCGTCACCAAAGAGGTAGCCAGAATGATCGTAGACTCCGGAGTCAAGCGGGTCTCGATCAGCCTCGACGGTGCCGACTCCGCAACCCACGACACCTTCCGCGGAATTCCTGGTGCCTTTGATGCAGCAGTTCAGGGTTTACGCAATTTGAAGGCGCTCGGCATGTCAGTGCAGATCAACATGACCATCGCCCGTCACAACGCCAAGCAACTCCCTCAGGTTCTGGAATTGGCGAAGTCGCTAGGCGCAGACGCGCTGCACACCTTCCTGCTCGTTCCCGTTGGCTGCGGAGTTGATATCGCAGCCGAGCAAATGGTCGCGCCCGAAGAGTACGAGAGAATGCTGAACTGGTTCTACGATGAATCCCTGAATGGCGGAATCGAACTCAAGGCGACCTGCGCACCACATTATTTTCGGGTAGTGCGCCAACGTCGCGCAGCGGAAGGACGTTCGGCAGCCGCGGCGAAAATGGCGGCTGCTGTTAGCGAAGCCAAGTACGATCCGGCTGCCATCGGCCCCACTGAAATGATTATGCCCGGTGGGACCGGAATCTCGCTCAAGCCGCAAGGCCATCCTGCCGGGAATCACACCGGCCACCCGAGCGGCCATCCCAGTGATATGAACGCGATGACCAAAGGCTGTCTGGCCGGAACGGGCGTCTGCTTCATTTCGCACGAGGGTGAGGTATTTCCGTGCGGATACCTGCCGGTTATCGCCGGTGACTTGCGCAAGCAGAACTTTGCCGATATTTGGCAGAACGCTGAAGTTTTCAATGCCCTTCGCGATACCAACAATCTGAAAGGGAAGTGCGGTTGTTGCGAATTCCGCAATGTATGCATGGGCTGCCGCGCGCGGGCGTTTGCGGCCACGGGAAATTATCTGGATGAAGAGCCGTTCTGCATTTACCAGCCCAAAATGAAGATCAGCAAGCCCGAAAAAGAGGAGTCGCCGGTTGGCGCTCGCTAGCTGAAACCCAGGCGGCTACAATTGCGATATGCAGGATTCGAAGGCGAAACTCACTCCCGCCGACATTCTTGCTCCCGTCCCCATTTTTGCTGGACTCAGCGATAACGAGCGGAGTTTCCTCGCACAGCGCGTCGTACCTCGTCACTACGGAGTTGGCGAAGTTGTCTTCAGTGAGGGTGAACCGTGCGCTGGGGGCAGTGCGCGAGGACGGCGTTCTAACACACGTCGGTGACTAGCAGGTTAACTGCTCGCGCGTGAGCTTTAGACCGTTCAGGTTGCCAAGCACGGTGACCGCAATGGACTCGGTTTGGAAGAACTCATTGGCAAGCGCCAGGAGTTCTTCCGCGGTTACGCTCTCGATCCTCTCTAACAATTCATCCATCGTATAGAACCGCTCGAAATACATCTCCTGCCGCGCGAGGTTCGACATCCGTGCAGTCGAAGATTCCAACGAAAGCATCAGGCTGCCCTTGAGTTGATCTTTTGAGCGGCGCAACTCCTCCGCGGGAACAGGTTCAGATTTTAATTTGCGAAACTCCGAGACGATGCACTGCACGACCTTGCTGGCTGATTCGCGCGAAGTGCCCGCATAAACGGAAAGACACCCGGTGTCGCGGTAAGGACTCAAATCGCTGTAGATCGCATAAGCGAGCCCCTGGCGTTCGCGAATGTTTTGGAACAGGCGCGAGCTCATGCCTCCTCCGAGCAATGTATTCAAGATATACGAGGCGTGCCGTCTCTCGTGTGCAATGGGATGGGAGGGCACACCAACGCAGATTTGGACTTGCTCCAGGGCCTTTTTGTTGCGCATGATAATGCGCGGCACAATTGCAGGGCGCGCGCTGTGGAACCCGTTCTTAACGGGTTTCATGTGGTCGAAGTGGCTTGCCACCAATTGCACGAAATCGGCATGTTTCACGTTCCCGGCAGCGCTGATGATAAGATTCCCCGGCGAGAAACGCTGCCCGTAAAAGCCCAACACCGGATCACGCTCAAATCGCTTCACGCTGTCTTTTGTTCCCAGGATCGGCTTACCCAGAGGATGGTCTTTCCAGAAATTTTGCGTGAAGATCTCGTGAACCAGATAGTCGGGGCTGTCCTCATCCATCTTTATTTCTTCCAGGATTACTCCCCGTTCCCGCGTAATGTCGTTTACGTCGAAAACAGGATTCAGCACCAGGTCGCTCAAAACTTCCATTGCAATCGGTAAGTGTTCATCCAATACCTTCACGTTGAAGCAAATGCACTCTTTCGCGGTGAAGGCGTCCATGTTTCCGCCGATCGAATCCACTTGGCGAGCGATGTCCTCTGCCGAGCGGTGCTTTGTGCCCTTGAACACCATGTGCTCGACGAAATGGGAAATGCCGTTCCACTGCGGGTCTTCGTCGCGCGACCCAGTCTTGATCCAGATCCCGATTGAAACGGAACGAATGTGCTGCATCTGCTCGGTGAGAACCGTCAGGCCGTTAGGGAGTACTTGTCGCTGAATGTTTCGCACTTCTTCGACCATTTTGCCTCGTGCACTTTAAGGTTGGAAATCGGCCCGTACGAATATTGTTACACAGTTGATGATGAACGTCCTGAAAGATCGTTACTAGTTAAGAATCAATCAGTTACCGGCGATGTAAAATTCGCGATGCGACGCCGCGAACTCGACTGCAATACAATTTAAAGCAGAGCTGCAAACTCGATTAGATGCATGCTGGAATCACCGCAAAACGGACTTTTAGGCCTTACTCTGCAAGAACTTACAAACATTGCAGAGGGTACGGGCCAACCTTCCTATCGGGGACAGCAACTTTTTGAAGCTATCTACCGCCATCGCGTAACCTCCATCGAGAAAGTTTCTACTTTACCCGGGGATTTTCGGCGGCGACTGGCCGAAGGCGGGTTTTCCATTGGGCTTCCGCGAGTCGAGAAGCAATTTCAATCTAGCGACGGCACCATTCGGTACCTGATCGGGCTGCATGATGGTCAAACCGTTGAAACCGTCTGGATGCCGGAGGGAGACGGCGGCGAGTCCGGCGACGGTACCGATGCTGAAGACAACCTCCACCGCAGCCGCGCTACGATTTGTGTCTCCAGCCAGGTCGGCTGCGCCGTGGAATGCCAGTTCTGCTTGACCGCATTGCTAGGCGTCAAGCGTAACCTGACCGCTGGCGAGATCATAGGACAAGTCTGCGAAGTCTTGAATGAGAGAAACGCATCGCCGCCATTGGAACGGATCAACATCGTTTTCATGGGCATGGGAGAACCGTTCCTCAACTTCGACAATTTGGTGAAAGCCGTTCGACTGCTCGTTGCCGGCGTTGGCATTCCAGAATCACGAATGACGGTTTCAACCGCTGGGATTGCGCCCCGAATTCCTGACCTGGGCAGAGAGGCCGTGCGCCCCAAACTCGCAATTTCGCTGAACGCTCCGAACGACGAACTGCGAAGCCGCTTGATGCCGATTAACCGCAAATGGAATCTCGAGAGATTGATGGCGGCATCCCGTGGATATCCTTTACGGAACCGCGAGAAACTGACGTTTGAATATGTCTTGCTGCATGACGTCAACGATCAACCGGAACACGCACGCGAGCTTGTCGATTTGATTCGTGGCATCCGGGCAAAAGTGAATTTGATCGCGCTTAATCCCGGGCCCGGGATAGACTTCGGCACGCCTGCTCAAGAGCGAGTGTTGAGCTTCCAGAAGATCTTGATGGCCGCAGGCGTGCCTACATTCATTCGACGCCCTCGAGGTCGGGATATCTACGCGGCATGCGGCCAGCTCAAGAGAACTGTCGAAGCCCCATCAGAGTAGAGTCTCAAGCTTGCGATGCATAGAAGTGGGTGGAGGAGACGTTTTGGGCAAGCCCGGCCGGTAGCTCGATACGGAACATCGCGCCGCCTTCAGACCGATTCTGACACCGGATCTTCCCGCCATGTTCCTGAATGACGCCATAGCAGACACTGAGTCCCAGGCCAGAACCCTGTCCCACCGGGCGTGTAGTGTAGAAGGGGTCAAAGACGCGCTCCGGTTCCTGCATGCCGGAGCCATTGTCGCAAAACTCGATCACGACGGTTTCGCCCTCCGACCGTGTGCTCACGTTTAACACGCCTCCCGTTTCAGCCATGGCATTCAGTGCATTGTTTGTAATATGCAAGCACACCTGTAGCAACTGATTGGAATCGCCCAACACCCGAGGCAGGTTTTCCGCAAGATCCGTGTGAACTTGAATATGCGCATTTCGAAGCTGCGGCGGATACAGTTTCACCGCCGTTTGCAGCATTGCATTAATGTCGAGCAGGGTCTTCTCGGCCGGAACTTGCTTGGCAAAACTCAACAAGCTTGAAACAAGAGTGCGCGTGCGGCGGACCTGCTGATCGATTTTCTGCGTCAACGATTTCTGCTCGCGGTTAAGCGACGTGGACGAGAGCAGTTCGGAGTAGCCAAGCATTGCCGTGAGGGGATTGTTCAATTCGTGCGCGGCTCCGCCCACCAGTTGGCCCAGCGATGCCAGCTTCTCCGATTGCACAAGCTGAGCCTGTAGACGCCTGAGGTTTTCGAAAGAATCCTCCGAGGCCTTGAGTAAGCGGAGCAGTTCCCGGTCCAGGAGATGTTGCTTGATAAACACCATCGTGCCCAGCACCAGCATACCTGCCAGCGTTACGAACAGACGAAACGTACGCACCCTTTGCGGAGTACCAGGGTCAAACAGGGACCACGCTGCGTACAGCGGCAACGAAAAGATGGTGATCATTCCCAACCGCGCAACCCATACCCCATGTCCGTTTGTCTGGCGCGGAGTCTGCTGCTCGGGAGCGGCACTCAACCCGGCAAGCCCGATCCACGTGACCCAGACCATCGATGCTGCCATGGGTACGTCATACACGCTTCCCGAAAAGTAAACTCTACGTTCAATGGCCCAGTTCGCCAGGTAAGAACTTAACCCATACGTTAATGTGCACCCGAACCAACTGCCGTAAATGCTTCTCCAGAAACCCTGGCTTCGCGCCCACAGAAATGCCAGACCCGCCAAAAGGGCGATCTTCTCGACAAGATAGACGATGTTCAGATTGTGTTCATAAAGCGTCGGATCTTGATGGACGTACTGCCACGGGATCACGTAAACCAAATAGAGATAGAGCCACCAGATCAGCAGCATCGCAAAATCGAGCAGTCCCAACCGCGATGTACGATTGTCCTGCTGAAGGTGGGGCTGCATGGCCAGCGCCGCGATCATGGGGACGAGATGCAGAAATAGCACTACATCCCCGCCAAACGGGCCGGGTACCTCCACTCGCAGGATCACTTCGAAGTAGCACCACAGCACCTGGTAAGTCAGCCAAAACGCCAGTCCTACGATCATTAGCGTCCAGAAGACGCGGGTTCGCCCGTGGCTTGCGATCGCAGCGGGAAACAACGCCAGCATGCCGGAAATCAGCAACAAGAGCTGGATAACGTCACTTAAGGCGGTTAAGGCAAAGCCGGGCGAAAGGATAAGGGACGCCGCGGCCTGTACACAAAGCAGGCCAGACGCGGCCAGAGTCCATGACTTAGCGCGGGCGGACATTGATCCGCTTCATTCTAGCCGCCTGGCAAATCATGGGCAGGTTACCTCAGTAATCTGGATGACGCAGGTGTGATACCGTACAGATCATTAAAAATCGCGATAAGCTCTTACGAGCAAGAGCCAGGGATGAGCTTGGGACCGGTAAACATCCCTGACATCGACGTTCTTTAACGGATTACAGCTTTGGCTTTCCGCGCAGTTCGAGATCGATTTCTGTGGAGACTTCGCGCCCCGATGGGGGCGGGTGAGATCCGCAGAATTGAGCGTTGGCTGGCCTCCGCCCGTGTCTTCCTTGCTGTGTCGGCATTAGTAGCCATTTGGATGGACCCAAAACAGATCCGCTATTCCCTCTGGGCATATGGCCTGTTGGCCTTTTATATCGCTCAGGGAATGGTGATTATTATCTTCCTGAGACGGCGACAGGAATCAACCACATCCTTCCGGATTCTTGTTCACAGTGCCGACATTCTCTGGCCGGCGTTGATCTCCATGTTCGCTAACGGCGACAATAATCCCTTCTTCCTCTTCTTTATTTTTGTGCTTGCAGCTGCTGCCTATCGCTGGGGCCTGTGGGAGACAATGGGTACCGCCGCCGCAGCGGTGATCTTGCTTTGGATCGAAAGTTTCAGTTTCCAGCTGGGTGTTTTGCAATGGATCAATCATTGGGTGGTTCGCCATCGACTGCCTCCGCTGGGCGTTGACGCGACCTACTTCGACCCCAAGGGCCTTTTCATGCGCTCCGTGTATCTTTTGGTGCTCGGCCTTCTCCTCGGATATCTCGCCGAGCAACAAAAGCAGCTCCGGGCTGAAAAAGCGGTTATCCAGCGCACGGCGGGTCGAGCTCGCGTTGAAGTCGGGCTTACCGGTACTTTGCAGGAAATTACCGGCGACCTGTTGCAAATGTACGGAGCCAAAATGCTCGTGCTGGCATCGCAAGAGGCCAGCAGTCACCGGACCTATGTCGCGGAGGTGACCTCCTCCACTCGCGGGGCCATGCTCCGCTGGCTGGAGCCTACGGCGCACGATCGGGAGTCCTATCTTGGGGAATCAGATGCGAGTGCGTGTTACGCCGAACGCAAAGACTCGGGGACAGAAGAAAAATTTTCTTTGTTAGCCCTCGATGAAGACGGCAACAAAACTCCCCAACTCACCTGCAAGTTCCTGGAAAAGTTGGAACAGAGGCATCAGTTCGAACGAACCATGACTGTGTCCTTCGCGTTTGGCGAAGAATGGTTCGGACGACTTTTCCTGCTGGATCCGACCCTCACCGGCGACACCGAAGAGGAGTTGCACTTCCTCCAGGAGTTGATAAGGCAAGTCGGTCCCGCGGTATATAACGTATTACTGTTGCGCCGGCTGCGACTGCGCGCTGGAGCGGTCGAGCGAGCGCGCTTTGCTCGCGAATTGCATGATGGGGCGGTTCAGTCGCTCATCGCGGTCGAAATGCAGGTGGATGTGTTGCGACGGCAATCCGCCACCAAGCCGGAACTCGTGATTCCGGAACTGGGGCGAATTCAGGGTCTGCTCCGCGAAGAAGTCCTCAAGTTGCGGGAATTGATGCAGCAGATGAAGACCCTGGATGTCGATGCCAAACGTCTTCCCGGGCTCATTAACGATACCGTGGAACGTTTTCAGCGCGAGACCGGCATTTCCGCGAGGTTCGTTGCGAATGTGCACGAACTCAACATGCCACAGCCCGTGTGCCGCGAGTTGGCCCGGATCGTTCAGGAGGCATTGGTGAACGTTCGCAAACACAGCCAGGCGCGCCAAGTGCTTGTCCGGCTGGCCGCAGATAACGGCAACTGGAAGATTGCCATTGAAGACGATGGCCGCGGTTTTCCCTTTTCGGGCAGGCTTTCTTTGAGTGAGTTGGATAATATGGGAAAGGGTCCTCTTGTCATCAAGGAACGTGTTCGTTTAATTGATGGCGAACTCACGGTAGAATCGAATCCGGGCCAAGGTTCACGATTGGAAATTACAGTTCCGCAACCTCAGGGCGCCTTGCATGGATAATCGACGATCGCAACAAGTTCGAATTGTGATTGCGGACGACCATCCTATCTTTCGCGACGGATTGCGTCGTCTGCTTGAAACCGAGTCCGACCTGAAAGTGATCGGCGAAGCCTGCGACGGCGCCGAAGCCGTCCAGTTGGCTCGCCAACTCCGTCCGGACATTCTTTTGCTCGATCTGGCGATGCCGCGTCACCCCGGCCTGGAAGCCCTGCGAGAACTGAGTACAGGAACGGGAGCGAATGGGGTTCGCGTCATCCTCCTCACCGCAGCGGCGGAGAAAAACCAGATCGTAGAAGCGTTGCAACTCGGGGCGCGTGGCGTCGTATTGAAAGACTCCGCCACTCAGCTTCTGCTCAAAAGTATCCATACCGTAATGTCGGGAGAGTATTGGGTCGGCCGAGAAAGTGTCTCGAACCTGGTGCAATATCTGCGTAACCTGGTGCAGTCCTCGGGCGAGGAAGCGCGCCAGAGGAAATTCGGGCTCACCCCCCGCGAACTGGAAATCGTCTCGACAGTCGTCGCCGGATATTCGAACAAAGAAATTGCCGAGTACTTCAAAATCAGTGAAGACACGGTTAAACACCATCTCAGCAACATCTTTGATAAGTTAGGAGTTTCGACCCGGTTAGAATTGGCTTTGTTCGCCGTGAATCAGTCATTGCCTCTTAAGCCGATTTCCTGAGTAATGGCACTTTCGGGCCATGAACTGACCTCCACTGGGCCATTGTGGGCCACCTCCTTGCTCACTAGGATAATGGGACCGTTTCGCGATCCCCTGGGGTTTTACGAAAATCAGTTGATCTACGTTGACTTGGTCATTTACGAGGAAGGAGAAGACAACCTGTGACGAAACTTCTGACTCGACTTTGGTCCGAGGAACAAGGTCAGGACATCGCGGAGTACGCGGTGATGCTGGCGGTTATCCTTGTGATCGTCGTTGGCACTATCCGGCTGATCGGCGGAAACGCCAATAACGTATTTTCATCGGTATCAAGTTCGATCGCGCAATAGCGCCCGATGGCCGGTGGCAAGCGATCCGTATCCAGCCAACCTTAGTCCCCACTTTCCCTAATCAAGCCTTTGCCGGATCTAGCAATGGAAGATTTTTGGGCTCTTAATGCCCTTGGTGGCGTATCTCGTGTCCACTACCAGTTTGGCTTCTTGAACAATGCGGGCGTAATCGTAGTCTGAGTGGTCGGTCACAATCAGCACACAATCGTACTGGCCCAGATTCTCCAGTGGTGTGCACTTCATCTGCAAATCGTACTTGCGTCCTTTGCCGACGGTCGGGAAGTAAGGGTCGTTGTAAAGAACCTGAACGCCTTCCTGTTGCAGCAGTTCGATGATTGTTAGCGAAGGCGACTCCCGTAGATCGTCGATGTCTTTCTTATATGCCAAACCGAGAACCAGAATCTTCGCTCCGTTGAGCGCCTTTTTGTGCTGGTTGAGCGCCTTACCAACCGATTCAAGCACATGGTATGGCATGTTGCTGTTGATCTCGCCTGCCAGTTCAATGAAGCGAGTTCGAAAGTCCCACTCCTTGGCCTTCCACGATAGATAGAAAGGATCGACCGGGATGCAGTGGCCGCCCAAACCCGGCCCGGGATAGAACGGCTGAAATCCGAATGGCTTTGTTGATGCCGCTTCGATTACTTCCCAGATGTTCAGACCCATGCGCATGCTGAGCAGCTTCAATTCGTTGACCAGTGCAATATTGACGCAGCGATAGATGTTTTCCAGAAGCTTTGTCATCTCCGCAGCCGCAGGGGATGAGACCGGTACCGTGCGATTGAAGATCGCGCCATAGAGTGCTCCCGCGAGTTCCGAGGCCTTGTGGTTCAAACCGCCAACCACTTTGGGGATGTCTCGTCGAGCAACCGTCTGGTTGCCTGGATCTTCTCGTTCGGGAGAAAAGGCAACGTAAAATTCGTCCTTGTCGGAGCCCTCTCCTCGCGAGGCCTTCAGCCCCGCCTGATTGCCTTTCTCAAGGATCGGAATCAGAACTTCTTCGGTAGTGCCAGGATAAGTGGTGCTTTCTAGCACGACCAACTGCCCCGCTCGAAGGTGTGGAGCGATAGCCGTGGCTGTGTCAGTGATGTAACTCAAATCCGGTTCGTGATATTCGTCAAGTGGAGTCGGCACACAAATGATGATGGCGTCCATCTGCTCGAGTTGCGAATAATCCAAGGTCGCAGTGAACCCTTGGGCTTTTGCAGCTTGTATCTCGTCTGGCAGAATGCGATAGATGTAGGATCCGCCTTTCTCCAGAGTGGAGATTTTTCGAGCATCGATGTCAAACCCGGTAACTCGAAACTTCTGCTCGGAGTAGAGCAGCGCCAATGGCAGGCCAACGTATCCAAGTCCTATGATGCCAACGCGTGCTTGTTTCTGTGCAATTCTTGTCTGCAGAGCGATAAATGAATGATTGGTCAACGAAGTTGTCATAAATGGTATCGGTAGCTGGATTCTAGCATGCTGGTCCGATCATGCCTGTGACCTGCGACCCCTTCGCTATTAGCGCCTTTCCCCCTTAATTGGTCATCCGACAAGGCAATTGACGATCAATTGTCTTGTCGATAGCATCACGGTGGAATCGAGGCATGAGTGTGTCCTGGCTCCGGAACATCGTCGCTGTGCTGCTGCTGTTCCTGACTCCGGCGGCGCTGGTCGCAAACGATTTTCCCTCGACAGCGATGGTTTACGGCAAAGGCAGTGTGTCCGTCAACGGCGCGCCCCTGCCAGGGTCCTCAGCGATTCTTCCCGGCGACATGATTGAGACGAAGTCCGACGGCATAGCGACGGTCAACGCCGAAGGATCGAATCTGATCATCGAGCCCGATTCCGCTGCGAAGTTTGGGCCTGACGGAATTCTTCTCGACCATGGCAGCGTTAGTATCGCAACCTCAAAGCAAATGGTTGCGCGCGCATTGAATGCCACCGCAACCCCCAGTTCCAATCAGTGGACAGAATTCGAACTCAGTACCATCAACGGCTCCGTCGAAGTTGTCGCGCGAAAGGGAGAAGTTGAGGTGAATTGCGGAAAAGAAACCGCTCACCTTTCCGAAGGTCAATCCGTGGCAAATGATAGCTCTGGAAGATGCGAACGGCGCAAGAAAACAGCAGGCGCCTATCCCCCGGCAGAAGGAAACATCCTCAGTTCGCCTTATCTCAAGTACATCGCGGCAGCCGCCGGTGGCGGCATCCTTATCTGGATCCTGTTACCGAAGAGTCACGCGCCTGCTAGCCCAGCCATTCCTTAGCCTTAGCAAGCTACTTGATGATTGGCAGTTCTGCGCGCTCTGCGATGGTCATGTGTGCTGTCCAACTCCATCACCGCCACCGCGCATAAAACATAAAACCACGCCGCGTTTGCAGGAATTTGAAGATTGAAATCAAAAAAGCTGTGGATGAGGATTCCGGTCACTCCGACTATGGCAGCCAACGCCAGTTCGCGATTGGCGTGGCCGCCCGCATTCTCCAGCTTCCTGATTGCTGCTCGATATGTCAGGACTAGGAACCACAACATCACCACGAACCCCAGCACTCCCGTTTCGACCAACAGCTGTACATAGTCATTGTGGGCTTTATCGATGACGAGATCACTGGGAAAAGTACGAAACTGCGGATAGATATCTCCAAAGGTTCCTAATCCCCATCCCAGGATGGGTTTGCGCGCGATCATCCTGAGAGCATCGCGGTCGATCCTGATGCGGGTCCCACCTGACAACTCCGTCTTGGCTTCCCCTGGAATCGTCGTGATGCGATTGGCAAGATCACGGCCGCCGGCCCAGACTGCGAATGCTATGGCTGCAATAGCGACCACCGTCCACTGGAGCTTTCGTTGGCCGTGCGGTCTCTGGCCGCGAAACAAAATCAAAACCACCATCTGCCCGGCAAACGCGACCATGCCGCCACGTGAGCCGGAAAGCAGAATCGTGCTTCCTGCAATCGCCGCGACTGAAGCCGCCAGGATTCGATTCCTGCGAGTGACATGTCGAGAAAGACAGACGGCGATCGGGATCGGAACCAACAGTTCCATCAATCCCGCATAGTGGTTGTGATTCACATAAGGCCCATAGATCCAACCGCCGAAGCGAGGCGTTCGCAGCCAATAGAGCTTGCCGTTCGGAGCCAGGCCTTGCACGAGCGCAAAAATCGCCAATGTCGCGCTAAAGATGCAAGTGCTGAAGGCCAATGTCCGTAGCTGATTAGTTCTTCGCAGAGTCTGAATCGTCAGGAAGCAGAGCAACCCGTACGCAACGTACAAGAGCCCCTCGGATACGGTTTCTACACCATTGGCGGTTTGTTTAGAAATGAACTGAACCAACACCAGCCCGGCAAACGCGATCATGGGGCGATACAACGGGCTTCCGACAATCCTCAGCTCACCCTGGCGCAACTGGTGAACCACCCAAAGTATGGACAAGAGACTGCATGCCGACTCGAATAAGAAAATGGCCCAAGGTTCTACGGCCCCAAAACACAGGGGAACAAGAAAGAGAAGAACGGTGATTCCCACAAGAATTATCGATGAAAGCCCGGAATCCAGAGCCTGACGTGCGACCTCGACCTCGTACCTGGGGGCAACTGCTGCGGCCGAACTCATTGCACCCTCGCGACGGCATCATCTTTCGTCAAACGAATACCGTCAATCCAGAGCTTGCCGCGAATCGCCGTTTGTGGCGGCACATGTTGGAGTCGTAGGAGCAGGAGCGTGGTCTCGGGTCCTGTCGTGAAGCGGCCGGAGGTCGGTTTCCAGAATGCAGCATCTTTCAAGTCGTCGGTCGAAAACAATGAGGCGCGAGTGTAGTAATCCTCTAAACTCAAACGTGCTCCGCCGGCCCCTTGCAGGTCCTCCGTCTTGAAATACGCCGAGAACTCATATCTCGACCCCGGTTCCACGGGAATCATCTGCCGCATGCCGGCATCTTCAACTCCGGGACTGTCGAAGGCAATCGCCAATGCAGGGTGGCCAGAACGCGCCTCCACCGCATCCAGCGTCATCGACACTCCAGCGACGCGTTCATACGACCAATCAAATCCCGCATTCAATAGTGGTAGGCTTAGGTCACTATTGATGACAAGATTATCCGGCGTCGTCTGATAGGCTGAGAGATCGCTCAGCCGGCCTGCGTCTTGCCACGCCCGGTTCGCTTCCTCGACCGCGTGGCGATCAACTAAGTAGCGCACATACTCAAACACGTATCGCTGCTCCACCGGCTGTTGTAACTCCATAAGCCGTCGCCACAACTTCCCCGTTCCAACCGCGTCGTTCTTTGTGATCAGAAAAGAAAGAAACGACGAATAAACATCAGTCTTGGGTGGAACAGCCTCTTTCAGAATCGCGTCCACATCAGGATTGATTCGCCAGCAGCGCTCCAATGCCGCCGGGGCAAGGGAAGCGTCGCCGTCCATTGCGGTCCGAAACTCGCGCAGTGCTTTCGCCCTGTCTCCTTGCGCCCAGGCAAGATTCGCCGCTTCCCACGCAATTTCTGGCGACGTCGGATCGGTTAATATCGCCTGCTGCAGGGCAATAGACTCCTGGGCATGGTTTCCGGTCAATTGATAGACAGTCGATAAATCAAACCAATAGCTCGCTTTGTGGGGGTTCAACGCAATTGCCGCCCGATAATATCGAAGCGCAGTATCCGGCTCTCGCGCAATCCATTGCGAATACCGTCCCAGCAAATACTGATATTCAGAATTCTGCGGCTCTAACCATGCGGCACGAAGTAGATTTTCTCGATTGGGCCGGCCCGCGTAGTAACTGGCAATAAAGTGCCTGCCGCAGAGAGACAAATAAAAGCCCAAGCCCACCAGCCACGTCAGCAAGAAAACAGTCTTGCGGGTCCCCGTCTCAAGCGCGAATGAGGTTTGACGGCTCACCATGAGCGAGTCCGCTATGCTCCACTGCCGGCTATTTCGGAAACATGCTCCTCAGGCCCGTTCAGATCGTCGTCTTCCTGATAGTATCCGTTGCCGTATTTGGCCTGATACTCACAGTAGTAGTAATAATCTGGCGAACTGAGATCGACCGCATTCAAGAGCACGCCACAGACGCGAGCATTCACTTGCATCAACAGATCCCGAGCGCGCCGCAGCGCCTGCTTCGTAGTCTGCCCTGATCGGATGACCAGCACCACACGATCGACTGCGGTGGACATCACCACCGCGTCGGTCACGGACAATGTGGGCGGTGTATCGATAACAATATGGTCGTACTGCCCTCGCAGGTGCTCAAGCAGGTCACGCATGTTCGCCGAAGCCAATAATTCCGCTGGATTCGGAGGAGGTGTTCCCGCCGGAAGAATAAAAAGGTCCGGGATGAGGTTGGACCTCGTGATCGCTTCTTCCAATTCCACGCTGCCGGTAAGAACATTGCTCAGACCGCCGCGTGGGCCCATACCCAGGGTTTTATGAATGCTCGGCCGGCGGAGATCAGCATCGATCAGCAGCACCCGTGTGCCCTTTTGCGCCAGCACGATCGCCGAATTAATGCTCGTGGTGGTCTTGCCTTCTTGTGGCAGCGCACTCGTCACCAAAATGACCTTCGGAGGCGCGCCTGCCGAGGTCAGCAAAAGCGAAGTCCGCAAAGCCCGGTATGACTCCGCCATCTGTGATTTTGGGCGCGATTGCGTTACCAGTTCCACAACTTCGCGCGATGACGCTAGCGACAGGTGCCGTCGGTTTCCGATTTCCGAACGGCTTTTCGATCCGTGGGGAATCATGCCGAGCGATGCTAGTCCTGAGATCGCTTGGGCCTGTTCCGGAGTCCTCACCGTGTTGTCCACTCCCTCCATCAGAAACGCGAGACCAATCCCTGTGCTCAGGCCGAGTGCAAGCGCGAACGCCAGATTGCGAGGGAGGTTGGGTTCGGAAGGCGCGATCGGTACGCGAGCAACGTCGACAATGCGGAAGTTATTGGATCGCAGACCCGCCGTGACGCCTGCTTCTTTCAATTTTTCCAGCAAACCCTCGTACAGAGTCCGGTTTGTCTCGACATCGCGCTTAAGCAAACTGTACTCGATTGCGCTTTCGTTGAGCTTGTTGGCCTCCTGCTTTTGCTGCTCGAGTGCGGAGCGCAACAAGTTCTCGCGCTGCAACGCAGCTTCGTAATCGCCTCGCAATCTGGCGACCGCTTTCTTCGTCTCCACTTGAATCTGTGTCTCGACTTCGCGCAATTGGTTATTCATCTGGGCCAGCTTGGGATACGCCGGCCCGAACTGCGTGCTCAACTGCGCGCTTTGGATCTTAAGATCGGCCTCCTGCTCTCGCAACTTCTCCAGCAGCGGCGAACCCGGCATCGATCCCTTTACCGCGACAGCGGCTGCTGTAACAGCATCCGAGTCTCCCGACTGCACAAGGTGGTAAATCGCCTCTTTGTCCATCCGAACCGACTCGGCCGAGGTCAGTTCACGATTCAGTTCGTCCAGTTTCGCCGTTGTAATGTTCTGCTTTTCATCAATTCCCAGAATCTCGTGTTCCTTCTGGTACTGCACTAACTTTTCCTGAGAAGTCTCTACCTTGATCTGAAGATCGACGAGCTGTTTCGAGAGCCAATCCGACGCTTGCATCGTGGACTCGAAGCGAGTCTTGAAGTTTTGTTCGACGTAAGTGTTGGCTAGCGTGTTCACCACGCGCGCGGCGAGGTTCTTGTCCGGGCTCCGATAGTGGATCTCGATAATTCGGGTGTTCGGAACTAACGCAACTTGCAGGCTGCTCTTGAAGTTCCCGAGGATTGCCGCCGTACGCGCGGAGTCCGATGAAAGTCCTTCGATGGGCAATACCCCTACCGCTTTGTCTCCCACGGGCTGCGCTCGATCCAGATTCAATTGCCGTATCACCTGCAGCGCGAGCAGATCGCTCTTCAGGATCCGGACTTCGGTATCAAGATCGGTCGGGTCGTAATAATCAGCATTGCTCGCAGAATCCTTCAAATTCAAGACGATGGGATCTGCCTTGTTGATGGCGATACTTCCTGCCGCGTCGTAAATGGGTGTGCTGCGCAAAGTGGAGATGGTCACCACACCGACGATCAGCGCCAGGCAGCCCACAATGACCCATTTGTGCTTAACCACAACCCGCAAGTAATCCCTGAGTACGGAATCATGCACGGTGAGCGTGGGATAAGGACGCGCGAGATCGCAGCGCTCAAATTCACTGAATGGCGCATTTTCAAAACTGCGAAATCCGCCCGCATTCAGCGGTACCAGGGGTCCGGAACTCATCCATCCACTCTCCAGGAGTTGATTGATCTGCGGGATTGAGGAGTGGCCTGGAGATCAAAGGGCGTTGCGGAATGCGTCATCATCAAAGAAAAAATCATCAACTTGAGCCAGGCAGAATGGCGCACGATTCAGTATCGCCTAGGAGACGCGAGGCGCGTCGTTATCTTGCTGGTTCCCTAGTGTTAACAAGGGTTCGCGCGGGTTCGGGATCGATCACCCTCCACTATACTGGCGCAGAAAACGCGCTTCTTTGTGTGGATGATTTTGCTTTTTTAACACTAACTGACGGGCCGGAGGTTTGTCTGGCGTTCCCCCGGTCACTCCAAGGACAGTCGCAATGAATTGGGCAGAACAATCAGTTCTGGTAACCGGCGGCACAGGTTCTTTCGGGCGAAAATTCGTGGAAGTTATGCTTCGCGAGTTTCACCCGCAAAAGCTAATTATCTTCAGCCGCGACGAACTCAAGCAGCACGACATGCGCGTTGCCGGCTTCAACCATCCTAGCCTTCGATATTTTATCGGCGATGTCCGCGATCAAGCCCGCCTGGAGCGTGCGTTCGCCGGCGTCACCGTGGTTGTCCACGCGGCTGCGTTGAAACAGGTTCCGGCTTGCGAATATAACCCGTTTGAAGCCATCCAGACCAACATCATGGGCGGCCGCAATGTCATTGATGCCGCGCTCAATCAAGGTGTTCGCCGAATCCTCGCACTCAGCACCGATAAAGCGGTAAACCCAGTCAATCTCTATGGCGCCACAAAATTGTGCGCGGAAAAAATGTTCGTTCAAGCCAATTCCTACTCGGGCGAGCAGAATACTCGGTTCAGTTGTGCGCGCTACGGCAACGTACTGGGCAGCCGCGGCAGCGTCGTCCCTGTTTTTCTAGAGCAGCGTAAGCACGGGAAAATCACGATCACCGATCCCCGCATGACTCGCTTCTGGATTACCCTCGAGCGAGGTGTCCGATTCGTCGTCCGCTGCCTCGAGCAGATGCATGGTGGGGAAATTTTCGTGCCAAAGATTCCCAGCATGAGTTTGCTTGAAATGGCCCAGACGCTTGCACCCGATTGCCAGATGCAGACCATCGGAATTCGCCCCGGCGAAAAGCTGCACGAGGTTCTTGTATCGGAGGATGAGGCGCGGCACGCGCTGGAACTTGAAGACATGTACGTCATCCAACCCGCTCATTCCTGGTGGCGAAGAGAGAACTGGAAGCAGGCCCGTCCATTGCCGCCGGAATTTCGTTATAGCAGCGACAACAATTCTCAGCGCCTCACTTGCGAGGAACTCTATGCCTTGCTCGACGACGGACCATTGTCTTTCATTGCCCCTCCGGAAGAAGAGCAACTCCGCGCACGAGCGTGATGTCATGAATGTCGTTCTAATTCCAGAAAAGCTGGCTGTTGACGGCGGGATACCCACCCGTGAAACTCTCCTGCCCTACGGCCGGCAGTTCATCGACGAAGACGACGTCCAGGCCGTCGTTGACGCGCTGCGGAGTGACTGGCTCACCACCGGGCCTAAGGTCGGTGAGTTCGAGGAAGCTTTTGCGGCATGGGTCGGCGCGAAATTCGCGATCAGCTTCAGTTCAGGTACAGCCGCGCTTCACGCGGCCGCATTCACCGCCGGGTTGGGACCCGGAGACGAAGCCATCACGACGCCGATGACGTTTGCGGCCACAGCCAATTGTGTTCTTTATCAGTCTGCAACTCCAGTTTTTGCCGACGTTTCACCAGACACGCTGAACCTCGATCCCGATCCAGCCGGTTCTCGGATAACCAAGCGGACCAAAGTCATCATCCCAGTCGACTACGCTGGACACCCAGCCGAGTTGAATCGGTTCCTTGCCCTCGCTGAGCATCACGGTCTCACAATCATTGAAGATGCTTGCCACGCCTTGGGAGCCGAATATCAGGGGCGGCGGGTTGGCAGTCTGTCCCACATGACCGTGTTCAGTTTTCATCCGGTCAAGCATCTTACAACCGGCGAAGGTGGGATGATCACGACCGACAACCCCGTCTTTGCCGAGACTCTGCGCCGATTTCGAAATCATGGCATCAGCAGCGGTGCCAGAGAACGTCAGTCTGCCGGTCAGTTCCAGTACGAAATGGTTCTCTTGGGTTTCAACTATCGATTGACGGACATCGGATGTGCTCTAGGTTTGCAACAACTGAAAAAGATTTCTGCAAATCTGGCGCGCAGACGGGAAATCGCAGCGCTCTACCAACGAGAGCTTGCTGGCCTGCCGCGTCTTCTGCTGCCAGAAGTTCGTAGCGACGTGAATCCGGCTTGGCATCTCTATCCCGTCAGATGGCAACCGGTGGAATCTCATGTGAGCCGTGCTGAGGTCTTCAGGGCGCTTCGCGCCGAGAACATCGGCGTCAATGTGCACTACATTCCCGTCCACTTGCACACTTATTATCGCGAGCGCTTCGGCTATCGCGGCGGAGAATTTCCCATTGCGGAAATGGCTTACGAAAGCCTGATCAGTCTGCCCATGTTTCATGGCATGAGCGATGGCGATGTTCACGATGTGGTGAGCGCGGTCCGCAAGGTCATCGATCATTTCACAGAAGACCATGCCAGCAAGGGCGCGACCCAGAATGTTATGCCCGCGGTCTAATGTCTCTCGGTCTCCTCATCATTCGCGCGGACGCAAGCACTGCGATCGGCACCGGCCACGTCATGCGCTGTCTCGCGTTAGCTCAGGGCTGGCGTGATGCTGGCGGCACCGTCGTTTTCGCAATGGCTGAATCCACATCCGATATTGATGCTCGCCTGCAGGCCGAGCGAATCGAAGTGGCAGAATGCAGGCTTTCTTCCGATCACGAACGCGATGCGCTGGAATTTGCAAGACTCGCACACGCTCGCGAAACAGCATGGGTTGTGATCGACGGTTACCATCTTCATTCTGCATATCAAGCGGCTCTCAAGCGCCTCGGACTCAGAGTCCTGGTCATTGACGATTGCGCGCAGTGCGATCATTACTCCGCCGATTTAGTAGTCGACCAGAACCCCCAGGCCAGCGAAGAAATGTATGCAAGTCGGGAAGCTCACGTCCGCCTTTTGCTCGGGACCCGTTTTGCCATGCTGCGGCACGATTTTCAGCGATGGCAGAACTGGCATCGTGAGATTCCTGATCGTGCTCACAGACTGCTGATCACCATGGGAGGCAGTGACCCAGACAAGCTGACCATACGGTTGATCGCGAGCCTGAGGAGAATCTCCGCTCCAGACCTTTCTGTTACCGTCGTTGCAGGCGGAAGCAATCCTCATTCGGTTCAGCTCCGGCAAGCGATCGCCGAAGTTCACACCTCCATCCGGTTCCTGAATCAAACTGACCGCATGCCGGAATTGATGGCCGAATCTGATGTTGCCATCATCTGCGGCGGTGGAACCCTTTGGGAACTCTTGTTCATGGGCTGTGCTGCGATGAGCTATTCGCGTACGCCAGAACAGGCTGAGATCGTTGCCGCACTCGAGAAAATCGGAGCCGTTCGAAATCTCGGTACCGCGACCACAATGGACGCAGATAGTCTTGTTCGCAATATCGCCGAGCTGCTAGCTTCGAGTTCGGCAAGATCGAAGATGGCGGGCATCGGGCGAAATTTAGTGGACGGCAAAGGTATCCCAAGAATCCTCGAACATCTTCGTCGAGAGGAGGTCTCGCATGTCTCTTGCCTTGAGCATGGTGCCGATCCAGTCTGCACAGCGTGAGGAATTTCTTGAGATGGCGAGGCAGCATTTCTGCGAGCTGAATCCCGCGTTTACACCTGCCAGCGATTGGCGCACTTCGTACTTCGAAAACATCAGCAACAATTCTGGGTTTCGTTTGTGCTGGATCGTCGTGAACGACGTGCGCGTCGGCTTTATCCTCTTTGGAGTCGAAGATCATCGTTTTCTGCCGCGCAAAATCGGTGCGATTTACGAGTTGTACGTGCTGCCGGCAGAGCGCAGGAAAGGCATCGCCAGAGCCTGCGCGTTGCAGGCAATTGCCGAGCTTCGCCATTTGGCACCGTCGAAGATTCAACTTGAAGTGATGATGGGCAATACCGCGGCCTGTGAGCTTTGGAAGTCGCTCGGATTTCGAGAGGTCACCGAGCGACTCGTTTTGAGCGCATGAAGATCGCCATCTCCCAACCCACATACCTGCCATGGACAGGCTACTTCGACCTGATCGATCAAGTTGACATCTTCGTTTTCCTGGACAACGTTCAATTCGAAAAACAATCGTGGCAACAGCGCAACCGGATCAAAACCCCATCCGGCCTTCAATGGCTTACGGTGCCTGTTGTTTTTCGAGGACGCTTTGGCCAGCCTATCCACGATGTCGAGATTCGTGACCCGAACTTCCACCGAAACCATGTACGCGCCTTGGAACTCAACTACCGGCGGGCGCCCCACTTCGACAAATACTTTGATCGTCTGAACTTTTTACTCACAAATTCTGGCCCTCGTTTGGCTGAAATGAATATTTCCCTCATCCAGTGGCTCCTGGACGAACTGGAACTGAGTACAAAAATCTTGCGCGCATCCGACCTCGAGCAAACCGGAAGACAAGCGGAACTGCTAGCCAACATCTGTTCGTCATTGGGTGCGACCGAATATGTCTCTCCAGTCGGCGCCACGGTCTATCTGCTCGAACGTCTCGAGATTTTCGCGGGCAAGGGAATTGACGTGAGCTTCCAACACTTTAAGCATCCCGTATACCAACAATTATTCCCTCCTTTCTGTTCGCACGCTTCGATTGTGGATTTGCTGATGAACGAAGGGGATCGTTCACTCTCAATTCTACGGAGCGGGCGACGTGCTCCATTGGCTCCGCATGAGATCACTAGAACAATGCCGGCTGAAACGCCCTTGTATCCATGAATCTGATCGAAATCGGTAATCGCCAGATCGGCCCAGCCCGTCCCGTCTACATTGTGGCGGAACTTTCTGCCAATCATCACCAATCCTTCGAGAGAGCAGTGCGTCTCGTCGAAGCTGCCAAAGAATCCGGTGCCGATGCCGTCAAACTACAGACCTATACCCCCGACACCATAACGCTGAAGAGCGACCGTGAATTCTTCCGCATTGGTGGCGGCACGGTATGGGATGGCCGCACGCTCTACGACTTGTACTCGGAGGCCTATACACCTTGGGACTGGCAGCCAAAACTGAAGAAAGTGGCCGACGATCTCGGTCTCGATCTCTTTTCTTCGCCCTTTGATGCCAGCGCCGTCGACACTCTCGAAGCGATGCAAGTTGCCGCGTACAAGGTCGCGTCCTGTGAGGTGGTTGATCTCCCCCTCATCGAGAGAATTGCGCGTGCCGGCAAGCCAATGCTGATCTCGACGGGCATGGCGACACTTGCAGAGATCGAAGAAGCGGTGGCAGTCGCTCGCAATCACGGCGCTACTCAGATCGCGCTTCTAAAGTGCACCAGCGCGTATCCCGCTGACCCAGCGGAAATGAACCTGCGAACGATTCCAGAGTTGGCGAGAAAATTCGAGACTCCGGTGGGACTCTCCGATCACACTTTGACTACGACAGTGCCCGTCGCGGCAGCTGCTCTAGGTGCCAGCCTAATTGAAAAACATCTCACTCTTTCGCGGTCCGCGAAGGGGCCCGACAGTACTTTTTCTCTCGAGCCGGAAGAATTCAGGGCCATGGTCGATGCGGTTCGGCTCACCGAACAAGCGCTCGGAGCGATTCAGTTTGGACCAACCGAAAGTGAAAGAAGCAGCCGCACTTTCAGGCGTTCCCTTTTTGTCGTCGAAAACGTGAACCGTGGAGAGAAATTCAGCGAACGCAATGTGCGCTCCATCCGCCCGGGGCACGGCCTTCACACGCGTCATCTGCACGAAGTTGTCGGCCGATCCGCTGTTAAAGACATCGAGCGGGGCACGCCGTTGAGTTGGGACCTCGTCGCGAAAGCATGAGATTCATCAGCCCCTTCCTGAAGCGTGTTGTCTATCCGGGCCTCTCGCGCTCGGGCTGTCTTCGACGCCATACTCGTGACACCCCTGTCGTTCTTACCTACCACGGCCTTCTTCCGCCTGGATACAAGACATTCGACCCTGTTTTGGACGGTAATCTCGTAACACCCCAGAGATTTCGACAGCACCTTCAGTTTCTGGCAAAACACTATCACATGATTTCTCCGGAAGGCTTTCTGCGCTGGATCAATGGCGATGAGCGCCTCCCCGCCAACTCGGTGTTGCTCACTTGTGATGACGGACTCAGAAACAATCTCACCGACATGTTGCCGATACTGCAGGAATTCCGACTCACCTGTCTTTTTTTTGTCACCAGTACGGGCCTGAACGGGAATCCAGCGATGTCGTGGTGTGACGAATTTTTGCTGATGCTGCTCGCAGGGCCGTCCGTGATTAGATTGCACTGGCCGGACATGAACATCAATTTGGACGGCGAAGGCGTACGAGAGAAAGCCCAATCAAGTTGGGAACTCGTGAAGCACGTCTCTCGTTTCGATGAAAGTAAACGAGACTCGGTGAAGGAAAGGCTCCGAGATCATCTGGGACTGTCGAAAGATTGGAACGCGAAATACCACGATGATCCCGTGCTAAGCCGTCGATTCTTAACCATGGCAGATCGTGAGCTTCGCGAATTGGCAGCTTCCGGCATGACGATTGGGGCGCACACCTCGCATCACCCGTTGCTGCCTCGGCTCTCGGAAGAACTTGCCTGGAATGAAATCTGCGAAAATCGCGAACATCTGCAACAGATCCTGGGTCAGCAGATCTGGGCCTTCGCATACCCGTTCGGTAATTGCGAAGCCGTGACATCGCGCGAAATCAAGATGGCGAAAAACGCCGGATTCACGTGTGCTTTCATCAATGAAGATCGCGGTTCGGTTTCTAAAAATAGATACTCGATGCCGCGTATTCACGTCACTGCGGAAATGACTATGGCCGAACTCGAAGCACATTTATCGGGCTTCCATCGATCCATGCGCAGGGCGTTGATGCCTGCACCTGAAATAGCCACCGCGAGCTGACACGCGAGTTCGAGACACAGTGCGGATCACTCTATCAACCGAAATTCCCGACAGCATCGGTCCACAGTGGAACGCTCTCCTGGATCGAATGGAGCGGCCCGAAGTTTTTTATACCCATGAGTGGGCGCTGGCTGTCAGCCGCGCTTATCAATCTTCGATCAAGCCCCTCCTGTTTTTGGCCCACGACCAGGATGACCTGATCGGTTTAGTTGCTCTCGCTACTGATCGCTCTCGCGCGCAGACTTTCTTCCTTTGTTCGACAACTGCCGACTACTGCGATTTCATAAGTTCCGAGAATTGCCGTGCGGAGTTCGTCGTCGCGGTGCTTTCCGAGTTAAATCGCTTACAGCTGCCGACCCTGGTGATCGCCAATTTGCCGGCAGATTCCGCAACCGCACGCATTCTTTCGCCGGCGGCTTCAATCAGCGGGCGGTTTGCCTTCTCCCGCCCTGCGTACAACTGCGCACGAATCCATCTCGGGTCTCCAGGCAGGCGCCAGGCGGCCTTAAGCAATACTTCGGCGCAGAAACCTATTCGCTATTCGCTTCGCAGACTTGAGAAGCAGGGTCTCCTGGCGGCGGAACACATCACATCTTGGGAGCAAATCCAAGAGGCCCTACCCGGGTTCATTGACGCACACATTGCGCGGTTCAAATCGACGGATCGCCAAAGCAACTTGACGGATCCTGCCCGTCAGGTATTTCTCCGGGAGTTGGCCTACCTTCTATCTCCGAAAGGCCAGATTGTCTTGAGCCGCTTACTTTGCGGCGGACGGCCGATCGCGTGGAATTATGGGTTTCAATTTCGCGGAAGCTGGTTTTACTATCAGCCGACCTTTGACGCGGAGTGGCGACAGTTTTCTCCCGGAATCTGCCTCCTGGCCAAAATCGTTGAAGCTGCCTGCGACGACCCATCCATAAAACTCCTCGACCTCGGTCTTGGAGCCGAGGAATACAAACAACGTTTCTCGACCGGAGCCCGGCAGACCCTGCATGCGACCGTCACACGCTCTGCGCGACATCGGCTGCGAGTTGCAACTCGCTACCATCTTGCCTCTGCTATCAAGTCTTCCGCTTACTTAAACCACTGGGTGCGGCGCCTGCTGCACCGGCCTGACAGCATATCCGCATGAGAGTGCTCCTTCTACACCCCGAAGACGCCGCGCCCCCCCGGAACGCGGGAACGTGGGACTTGATTGTTGATTTGGCCCGTTCTCACCAGGAGACTTACGCAGCCTGGGCGGCCGAATCGGGTTGTGACGTGATCAGCATCCATGAATTTGCTAAAGAGATCGATGATCTCTACCTCTTGCGCGACGTTCTGCATTCCGGCATGGGCGAACTCATCGACGAATCGGGAATTGACTGGTGGGACGTGATGTCGTTGGAGTTGATCTCCGAATTTCGTGGAATCATGCTCGCCCAACGCCTCGCACAAAAACTCGGCGATAAATGCGAGGTCTGTTCCAGTCGGCGGCACACAATCGCTGCGAGCCTTCGGCACTGGCTTGGAGTGCCGGTTGTCAACCTGGAAGGCCTTCCCCTGAAAACGTTTCACAAAGCGGTCAGATGGTCCCACGCGATCTCGTACATGGACGGATCTCAATGGACTGAAATCATTCGTGGCAGATGTGCAGGACTGTTTGCTGTCCTTGCGAGTGCTCGTCCCAGCTCGACAAGACCCAGGATTCTGTGCCCGACTGCGTATGTTAACGGCTCACGCACGGCGGTTTCACTTGCCAGGCAGCTGCCCGATCATCAGTTCGCTCTCGTCTATACGAGATCCAATGGCAGGCTGCGATGGGTTCCCGAGAATGTTGAGCAATTTGCGTTGGCGCATTACTCAAAGCGTGCAGGTGCTGCGGATATCGACAGTCTCCTGTCGCGATGGGAGACTCTCCGTCATCGACTGACAAAGCAATATCAGGAATTTGAAAACGCCAACCAAACAGGAATCCTGGCCAAGGTGCCAGGATTGCTTCGTTGGGGAGTCCAGTTGCGCGAAGCGTGGACTCAACTGTTGGCTTCGGAAAATATAACCGCGTGCCTTTGCACGGATGACAGCAATCCGCCCACGAGAATTCCGCTGATTTTGAGCCGGAAGCGCGGCCTGCCCGCCATTGCGCTCCATCATGGCGCCCTTGATTATGCGATGGCGGTCAAAGGCCATCATGCCGACTTCTATCTAACGAAGAGCGAAATCGAGCACGATTACCTCCAACGAACATGCCGGGTGTCCGGCGAGAAACTTGTGCGAGTTCAAGTGCCTGAGTCCTTGCCCAGCACTCGCCCGTCACGCTTTCCAGACGCGTTCGTGTTCTTTACGGAACCATACGAGCATTTCGGCTGGCGACGGCACGAGATTTACGGCGATCTTGTACCGCGTCTTCGCAATGTGGCCGAACGCTTGAATCTTCGACTTGTTCTCAAACTCCATCCATTCGAAAGCGCTGCGTGGTTCCAGAAAATCCTGAAACCGGGCGAACGGATCGAAGTAGTCTCAGGTCCATTAACAACGAATTTCTTGCAGACCGTAAAAGTGGCAATAACGGTGCAATCTTCGGTTGCAATCGAATGTCAAAATTTCAATATCCCGGTGTTCTTGATGGCCTGGCTTCGTGATTCGCTGACCGGTTACGTGCGCCAGCTTGCGAGCTTCGGCGTGGGTTGGCGTCTCGAATCAATTGACGGGATCGATAAAATTCCGGACCTATTAAACAAAGCTCCTGACCGCTCCTCATTCTCGACTGCCGTTCACGGCGTCAGCCGAGAGGTGCTCGCACAACTGCTTTCTGGACGCTCCACCATGGCAACTGTGCTCAGTGCACAAGCTTGACACTAGATGAATCGCGACTCCTCGAACGGCCTGATTACGATCTTTATTCCTTCCTTCGCGGATGAGAACAACCTCAACGCGCAGAATTTGACGACGAAAGAAATTGTTGCCCGCCTGTCACCAGATTCGTTTCGGGTGATCATGCTGTCCGCCGGAGCTCTCGATGCGCGCATTGCGGCGCGAAAAAACACGATTCTGCTGCCGCAGCACAATCACGGGAATACTCTTTGGTGGTTGTTTCGCGCGTTGTCGTACGCCCCCGACGTTTATTTCTTCCCCCGCGAAGGACCACTCGATTCCGCTTTCTTTTTGCTAAGAAAATTCCTTCATCCCCCCACATCAGTTGTGACCTACGTGGTTTCCGGGGGCTTGGATACTTACGCAATGCCGGCCGCTCGCGCACGCAACATCCGGGAGGCCGATGCCGTCGTCGCCAACAGCGCCTACATTTCCCACGTGATCCGCCACCAATTTGAGATCGAATCCACGACCGTGTATGACGGTGTGGATCGCCGGTTCTTTTTTCCCTCCCCGCATCTGCCTACTCGCGAGGCGTCGACAGTCTTGTATGCCGGATCTTTTCGTAAGTACAAACGTGTGGACTTAGTTGTTCGTGAGGCGGCGAAGCACTCCAACGTCAGTTTTCGCTTCGCCGGCGATGGGGAAGAATTACAAAACTGCTGCGGCCTGGCGAACGAACTGGGCTGCAAAAACGTCTCCTTCCTCGGCGAACTAAGCCAGTCCGAACTCGGCCACGAAATGCGGCGAGCAGACGTGTTTTTCTTTCCCAGCACGCTCGAAGGACACCCCCAAGTGCTATTACAGGCTGCTGCATGCGGATTGCCTGTGGTCGCAATGAATAACTACAAGCCGGAATACGTGATCCACAATTTGACCGGCCTGCTTTCTCAAACCAACGAAGAGCTCTCCGCAAACCTGAGCTTCCTTCTCGAGAACCGCGACAGACGATCGGCAATGGGGAAAGCTGCGATCCGTCATGCAGCCAACTTCGATTGGGATCAGATCGCGATCCAGTGGGCAAACATTTTTCACCGCCTTGTTACTCAACGACACACGGTGCGGACGCACGACCACAAGCGCTTTGAATACTCCTAAAAGCTTCCCGCGCGTAAGTTCGGCAATGCGCTACGGTGGCTACTTGTTCAGCGTAGCCGGTGCGCGCGTGGCTGGCATACTCATCACGTCTGTAACGTTCCCTTATCTGGTGCGACGCCTTGGTGTCGAGACCTACGGGCGTTGGAGCTACATCATCGCCCTCTGCGCTTTTCTGGATCTGATCGCTGATCCCGGTATTACCAGCTATTCGATACAACAGGTCGCGTCACGTCGTGATGAAGCCTTCAAGCTGATTCCTGACATTCTTTGTCTGCGACTGCTTACCACATTTCTCGCCATCGCCATCTTGGTGGTAGCAGCCTCATTTGAAGTACGGTGCGATCTCCGCCAATTGCTGCGTCTCTATGGCGTTGGAATTTTGCTCGTCAACCTGATCTCTGCTGACCACTTCCTGACCGCGCTCGAAATGTTTCACCGCCGCTCGATGTTAACCGTGCTGCAACAAGTCCTGTATGGCGCGGGAATCTTCTGCCTGATTCATTCGCCGCACGACATCCTCTGGCTACCGGTCACGCTGTTGATTTCGACGGCGATCGCGGCTGTTCTGGGTTGGTATTCTCTGCGGTCGCGCGGACTTCAATGGAAGCTCGCCTTTCGTCCTGGACGGTGGAAGGGCATTCTTGTACCTGGCTTGCACTATGCCTCGGCAACCCTCATGTCGAATGTTTACCACCGGTCCGGGCATCTGTTGGTGCGTTGGTTCCTCGGCGACTATGCCTTGGGGCTTTACGCGGCTGCAGTCCGCTTTGTCGATTTGTTGCGCGGATTTGTCATTGTCAGTTTGCAAGTTCTGATGCCACGCTTGGCTGTAGCCACGAAGTCCGTCGCTGAGTTGCGCCGTTTGGCCACAGTAGCTGTGACTGCAATCGCACTCATCAGCATTCCTCTTGCTTGCGGTCTGGTTGGCACCGCGAATCTGATTGTGCCGTGGCTGCTGGGTGCACCGTTTGTGAGTGCCATTCCGTTGGTTCAATGGATGGCGCCTTACTTGATTACCGCATCCGCAGCGTCTCTGTTCGCAGGAACGATTCTGTTTAGCGCGGGGCGTCATCGCGCGTACCTGGCTTCTACCGCTGGCGGCGCAGTCGCCGGCCTGGTTTTTTACTTGATTTTGATTTCTGCGTTTGGCTTGAAGGGTGCCGCTGTGGCGTTCGTGCTCGCAGAGCTGGTAGTGGCTGGCATCGCATTCGGCCTGCTTCCGGAGTTGCGTGACTCCTGGAAGAATCCTGCCTTAGCCATTTCCGCGGGTGCCGCTCTACTAATGCTCATATCGGTCAAGCTCGTCATCTTGTACACCTCAGGAATATTCACCGTAGTGTCGGTCGGCATCACGGTCTACGCTCTCGCCTGCGGCTGGTTCGTGCGCAGAATTCTCATCGGACAAAGGTCAGTGCCGCAGTCTGCCTGAAGGCTACCCATGCGCGTTTTGACGCTTACTCCTTTCTATCCGACAGACGGAGACGATGGAGCGGGCTGCTTCATCGCCGAGCCCATTCGGGCGTTAGAGAAATTCGACGTTGAGTCTTGCGTCGTTGCGGTGCGTCCTTATCATCGTGGCAAACCCACAGCGAATGGTCGAGCCCCCCACGCGCGTTGGATTCGCTTTGCCTCCATCCCCGGCGGAATTGGGTTGGCATCAGCCGGCGCTTTTCTCTATGCCAGCATCATCTCAAAGGTGCAACAGTTGCACAGTAGTGAGCAGTTTGATCTGATCCACGCCCACGCGGCACTGCCATGCGGCCATGCTGCGGCGCTTCTCAGCCAAAGGCTAGGCATTCCGTTCGTCGTCACAGTTCATGGTCTCGATGCCTACTTGCAGAAGCAAGTACCCGGGCTTGCCGGGCGATGGTGCGAACGCCAGGCGCGATCCGTCTACGAGGCTGCCGAGTGTGTCATCTGCATTAGCGATCTCGTGGCCAAGCAAGTGAAAGACGGCCTAACCGAGGTCAACACAACGGTGATCTATAACGGTGTCGATGCAGAACTGTTTTCGTCACCGGATGCCGAGTGTGCGCATGCCAGTCTTCTCAGTGTCGGGAACCTCATACCGATCAAAGGCCACGAAATGCTTTTTCGTGCATTTGCCGCAGCACGGCGAAACAAGCGTGACCTGCGCTGCGACATTATTGGAGACGGACCTGAGCAGTCTCACTTGGAACATCTGGCAGCTGAGCTCGGCATCTCCGATTGCGTTCGTTTTCTCGGACGTCAATCACGAGCACAAGTGGCCACAGCGCTGCGCCAGTGCACGCTCTTTGTCTTGCCAAGCCGCTACGAAGGGTTAGGTTGCGTGTATCTGGAAGCTATGTCCGCCCAACGACCAGCAATTGCGTGCCACGGACAAGGAATTGATGAAATCATTCGTCACGGAGAGAACGGTTGGCTCGTTGAGGCAGGGAACTGGCAGAAACTGGCGGACTCAATCACCCATCTTTTGGACGCAACAGAGTTGAGGCAACAAATTGGACTCGCGGCAAGGCAAACGATTCTGCAGCGTTTCACACTGGAGCACCAGGCTGCCGCGCTCGCACAAGTTTACCGTGGATGTGCAGCGTGAAGCACCGCCTCGCGATCATCACCGAGATCATCGCGCCTTACCGTGTGCCGGTTTTTAACAAACTTGCGAAGAACCCCAACATCGATCTGCACGTCATCTTCTTAGCCGAAACTGACACGACCCGATATCAGTGGCGAGTCGATCGCGAAGCGATCAACTTCTCTTACGAAATCCTGCCCTCATGGCGCAAACGAATCGGTGGTTGGGATTTCTTATTCAACTGGAGTCTCGACGAGACTCTATCCCGTTTGCGGCCTGACACGATCTTGTGCGGTGGGTACAACTACGTTGCCTCATGGCGAGCCTTGCATTGGGCAAAACAAAGTCACGTGCCTTTTTGGCTCTGGGTAGAAAGCACCAGCAGTGATCGCCGAAGCGGTTCTCCGTTGGTCGAATCTTTAAAGCTCAGGTTCATGCGCCAATGTGATGGTTTCGTGGTGCCTGGAATTTCCGCCCGCGACTACATAAAAACTTATCGAGGCAGTGCGGCAATCTCGCTGGCCCCCAATGCTGTTGATACGAATTTCTTTTCGACTCACTCCGCGAGAATTCGTAAGGAAGCGCCCGAACTTCGCCGTCAATTAGGTTTGCCTGCGAAGTATTTCCTGTTTGTGGGGCGTTTTGTTTCCGCCAAGGGAATTCTTGATGTTTTGGAGGCTTACAGCTTGTTGCCGAGTTCGGTTAGCGACGAAGTCGGGTTAGTCTTGATCGGTGATGGGGCGGCCCGAACCCGCCTGGAACGGCGTGCCGCCAAGATCTGTCACGGTGCGGTCCAAATCCGGGGTTTTGCACAACAGAAAGAGCTTGCCACCTACTACGGGTTGGCCGAGATATTCGTCTTTCCAACTCACACCGACCCCTGGGGTCTTGTCGTCAATGAAGCGATGTCCTGTGGATTGCCGGTGATCTGCAGCAGTGCGGCGGGCTGCGCCGCAGATTTGGTGCGCGATGGCGTGAACGGCCGCATTGTGACGCCATCGGACATCGGCCAGTTGACATCAGCCATGGAAGAGTTAGCTTCTGACCGTGAAACAGCATCTCGTTTCGGCCAACAAAGCCAGCAGATTATTTCTCATTATTCACCGGCAGCTTGCGCTGCCGGAATCGCCGAGATCATAGGCCCGAAGAGGGCAGCGGCTTGAGTCCATTCTTTTTGACGAGACGGTTCGACCTCTTTCTCCTGCTAGCCTGCGGCGGAACCCTGAGTGTCGCACTTTTTCACCCCACATACTTCAGCGATCCTCGTCCACTTGGAGTCGCAATCTTTCTGCAACTGACCGCAGCCATTCTCTGGAACTATCGCGAGAGATTCTTCCCGTTCCTCATCCTGGCGTTTTTGTGGGCGGGAATGCCTTTGCCGCTCACCGAAGTCTGGGTATCCGGCCGCTGGTTTCTGTTGGCACTCGGCGCAATCGCCGGCGTGATCCTCTACACCGCCCGGCAGGACTTTTCATTCAGGACGTTGGATCTACTCGCACTGGCCTGTTTCCTGGCAGCAGCGGTGTCCGCCCTGGTATCGACCTATCCAAGGGTAGCGTTGCTTAAGGCTGCCAGTTTGTTCCTTCTTTTTCTGTTCGCAGGAACTGGCGCTCGCTTGGCCGTTCTGGGCAGAGAAACAAGATTCTTTTCTGGGTTGCTGATTGCTTGTGAATGGCTCGTTTATGGCAGCACCATCGCCTACTTTGTTCTAAAGCTTGAAGCTTTCGGAAACCGAAACTCGTTGGGCGTGGTGATGGGGGTCGTCGCGTTTCCCATATTGCTTTGGGGCTGGTTCATCAGCGGCAGTTCCTTTCAACGGACTCGGCGGGCATTTGCACTGTTGCTTTGCCTCCTGCTCTTGTTCTCCAGCTATGAGCGCGCCGGCATCATGGCCGCTCTTGTATCTTCTTCAATCCTTTGTCTTAGTCTCAGAAGGTATCGTTTTCTTGCAGCCGGCTTGGCCCTGGCACTGGTTACTGCATTTCTCGTGTCCGCAGTTGAGCCTCTTGAGAGCGGCCCCCGCACTGATGACGGTTCTTTGACTTCTCGCTTCGTGTACAAAGGCAAGCGCGAGCAGGGGATTCTCGGCTCTCGCAAAACCGTCTGGGATCAGACTCTCTCATCTCTTCGTCTCCACCCCTGGTTCGGTACCGGGTTCGGAACGAGCCCGACATTCGACGAAACATCCGAAGTGTCCGATACCTTCTCGTCTACTGCACAAGTTAACCGTGAGCACGGCAATAGCTATCTCGAGATCGCCGAGTGGGTGGGCCTGCTCGGAGTCGCACCGTTCCTGCTGATGTTAGGCATTATCGCGACCAATGTGTTCCGCGTGGTTCTATGGATGCGCCGCACAGGGAGTGCCGCTTCCTATTCCGTGCCTCTGGCGATGTTTGTTGCCGGTGCATTGGCACACGCGGCATTTGAAGATTGGCTGTTTGCTGCCGGTTATCACACCTGCGTTCTGTTCTGGTCGTTCGCTTTTGTGTTGCCAGAACTAGTCCCCACTCGAATTGCTGGCCACTACTCTGACCCGCGACGTGGATTTCCGTCACCCGGTCCTATTCGGGCAGCAGCTTAGCTATGCGCATTTTCCTAAACGGACTCGGAGCCAGCTCAGGCAGTGGTTTGACCTACCTGAGAAATGTTTTGCCACACCTTGCGGAGCAAGGTCAGGTGTTTACAACCCTCGCAGTCGATCCCAGTTTGCGGCCAGAATTCTCGCACCTGCATCGGCTTTCGATGCCAGATTTGCGGCCGCCCAGGGCCGCAGGGCCCCGCTTCTGGATGGAGCAAACGGTTCTTCCCCGGCTTATCCAAGACACCCAATCGGACGTTCTCATCTCCGCGGGAAACTTCGCGCTCTGGAGGTCTTCCGTTCCCCAGATATTGCTCTCCGGCAATTCTCTGTACACCTCCTGCGACTTCTCCAGGGACCTCGTGGCGCGGCGCGAATACGAGATGTGGTTAGATACCCGCGTCAAGGCCTGGTTCGCCAGATCCTCGATCAGGTGGGCAGATTCAACCATTGCACCGTCCCGGTCCTTCGCGCGCGACTTGGAACGCTGGACCGGCAAGAAGGTTTACACGATCCCACACGGTTTTGATCTCAACAAATTTCGAAGCAGTAGCCGCCCGCTGAATCCTGACATTCGTCAGAAACTTGACCTTGATAACGATGGATTGCGGCTGCTGTTTGTTAGCCATTACAACTACTATCGCAACTTCGAAACGCTATTTCATGCCTTGCCGATCGTTCGCCAGCGCCTCGCCTCGCGCAAACTTCGTCTTTTCTTGACTTGCAGACTTCAATCGCGACAGAACCCAGGTTCCTATCGGACCGAGCATGCGGCAGAATTGGTCCAGCGATTAGGGATTTTCGACGAAGTGGTCGAACTCGGCAGCGTTCCTTACGAACAACTCCATCACATCTATGAAGCCTGCGACATCTACGTGACACCGGCCTATACCGAAACGTTTGCCCATCCGCTCGTCGAAGCGATGGCTTGCGGGTTACCGGTTGTCGCCTCAGACTTGCCTGTCCACCGCGAGGTTTGCGGTGATGCGGCGTTGTTTTTCCCGCGATTTTCACCCGATCAGTTAGCCGAACAAGTCATGCGACTTGCCAATTCTGCCGGCCTGTATCGAAGATTATCAGCTTGCGGTTCGATTCGTTCTCGCTCCTTCTCTTGGGCCAACCATGTTTCTGAGATCCTTTCATTGGCGGGCGCACTTATTCAACCACAAATTGACCTGCTGCCCAACGCTGTCTGGACCGCTTGAGATCGTCAGAAGACGGCATCTGCACAGTCATATGGCGCCACCAACGTTCCGCAGTACGATCTTGCGAGTGACTCGGCGACTTTGAACACCGTACAACAATACGTGCCTCTGAAGGGCAGCGGCCATGTCGCCCTGCCCATAAGCGTCATCGTTCCGGTTCGCAACGAGGCGCGCAATCTCGCGCGCTGCCTGGAGTCTCTCCGCTGTATGGGCGAGGTCTATGTGATCGACTCGTTCAGTTCAGACGCGACCGGCCAGATTGCCCAGAGCTTCGGCGCGAAGGTCGTGCAGTTTAACTATCGAGGTGGTTGGCCGAAAAAGCGTCAGTGGGCTCTGGACAAGCTCCAGTTTGGTTACGACTGGATCCTTCTCTTAGACGCCGACGAAGCGCTCACTCCGGAATTGCTGTTCGAAATCCAGCACGCAATTCAAGATTCCCGCTTTGACGGTTACTTCATTCAACTGCGCATGCATTTCTTGGGGAGAGCGCTGCGGCATGGCGATGCCAGTTTCTACAAGCTCTCTTTATTTAGACGAGGCAAAGGGCACTTCGAATGTCGGTTGGCAAACCAGGATGCATCCATGGCCGACATGGAGGTCCATGAGCACATCGTGGTAGATGGCCCCGTATCGAAGCTAAGCAACTTTGTGTCCCATCATAACGTGGAGTCGCTTTCTCACTACATTTCCAAGCACAATCTGTACTCCAACTGGGAATCTCAGGTGCTTGAAAGCAGAGAGAGTGCCTCCGCGCTTTCGCCCGCACTCTTTGGAACCCAGGCCCAGCGGCGCCGCTGGTTGAAAGTGAAATTACTGCGCCTGCCTGGCTCGCCATTTCTGCTCTTTCTCTACCGTTACATCTTGCGTCTCGGATTTCTTGACGGCATTCCCGGTTTGATCTATTGCGGCATGCAGGCAATCCAGCTGTTTCATACCAAAGCCAAGATGTACGAATTGCGCCTTGGAAGCAAACCGCTAGCATCTGTTCAAGTTCCGCTTGATGTCCCTCAAATCAGGAGCCTCCACGAATGCTGATCCTGGGTCTCAACATGTTTCACGCGGATGCATCTGCGGCGATCATCCACGACGGCAAAGTCGCTTTTGCCATTGCCGAAGAACGGTTGAACCGGATTAAGCACTACGCAGGTTTTCCGAAGCTGGCAGTGCAGGCTTGCCTCGACTTCGTTGGGGCCAGGATTACTGACATTGACCATGTTGCCATCGGGCAGGATACCGACGCGAATCTGGCAAAGAAGGTTCAGTATGCGGTCACGAATCCGGCGAAGATTCTGAATTTCATCCACCTGCGCCAGCGCAAGCAGGCAAT